>Ga0307982_1001648_pt1 | contig 18163 bp, 10 predicted proteins | sample OrgLakmetagen989_FD_201847 | JGI IMG/M metagenome (GOLD analysis project Ga0307982, IMG submission 201847) | Saline water microbial communities from Organic Lake, Antarctica - #989 | ecosystem: Environmental > Aquatic > Non-marine Saline and Alkaline > Saline | place: Antarctica: Organic Lake... | reverse complement strand
TCAGCTGTATCACGCAGCTCACGCCGCCTTTCCAGCTGCGCCGTGTGGGTTGTCGCTCCGCACCTCACTGCTTGCTCGCATAGTACACTCTGGTGCACTCAGCAACAAAGGGCATCGCGGAATATCGCGGCACTGCTGTGCATCGCATCTGTGCATTTCAGCGAAATGGCATTTGCTTTGGAGAAAGCTGCGTTGTTGCAGAGGCTAGCTGAAGGCTGCGATTACTCTCCTAAGGGCAATATCGATGTCAGTTTGATCGGCTCCAATTGAATTTTCATGTGCTTATGTCAACGTTTCTTTGGTATGCGAAAAAGCAACCCTAACGCTTGCTCAACTTTCTGCATTTTTGTTGTTCTCCATAGGCACCAATTCTATCATTGGTGGAACTCATCAATGCCGATCCGCGTTTCGTGACAACTTCAACCTGCAGCGGCCGTGTATCGGTCTTCGCAAGCAGTGGAGGCTGCAACAATGCTGCCGAAGCTGGCGCATCGAACTCGGAGCCGCAATCTTCTCTGGAGGAGCCACCAGTGTCGCCAGAGCCACTCGGTGAAGCTAGTCCTCCAGGCCACGGCAAAGGTGGCATCGGAAGGTGAGTGAGTATGCTAGATGCGTTAGTTGTATTGTTCGACCGCTATACTTGAACAGCGTTCTCGCCCTTCCTCGTTTCAAGATTACTATATGCTTATCAGGTGGGTGCTAGCGAGCCATGCTCCTGTGAGCACAGCAAGAGTAGAACAGGCAGTAGATGAAGCCTTGAAGCTTTCCAAGAAATCCGAAGCAGTTTTGAAACATGAGCCAAGCATCATGCACGTGCGCTGCGTCGACCTCAACTGGGTAGGTCCGTGATTGGTTTGTTTGTTTATTTCTAATTCTGTGGAGTGTGGACAGTGGTGTACGCTTTCAAGACGCAAGCTTTTCGTTGAATCAAGTGTGGTCTTGTGCTTCTCACGTGTGCTGCAACCCAACCACTACGCAGGCGACATGGCTCCTTAAGGTGGTGGTAGGCGCAGGCTTTCGAGAATCGGGCATCGTCCCAGGCCGCACCAAAGTGATGCTTCACGTGCGCACGACGGCGACCTGCCTGGAAGTGCCCCTCATTTTGAACGGTGCGTGGTGGCGACAGTTTAAACTTAGGCACATAGCATGACTTGATAAGCCATGAAATTTGAAGTGCGAGATGAATTCTGCAAATGTTTTTCTGGATTCGTGTATCTTATTGCACGAGGAATCTACTTTTTTGATTTTTCATAGGGTTTCATTTTATGGGTTGTTGTTGTGGTTTCTAGGTGAAATTCTCGTGACGCCTTCTTACTTGTCAGTTCTCACTGACATTGCCAACCGTCGCTTCGCTTTGAATGCGGAGCGCTTGCAACGCCTAGAGGACAGTGTTAGAACTGCCCTTGCTGCTTTGCCTGCACCTTCACCGGAAGACGTAGCCCGTACGACTTCTGCGATGGCGCAACCTGGTGCTGGGTGGTCTGCAGCCGTCAGCTCTTCATCATCACCAGCCTCTACTCGCGCAGTTGCAACAACACCGACAACAATCACATCGGCCACTGCAACCGTCGAAACAGCCGCAGCAGCTGCTCGAGAAACCACCCTTGCAGCGCGCGCGGCCATTGCGGCTGCGAGTGGCAAATCATCAGCATCATCATCGTTGGTATCGGGGCCCCCACTGCCAGGCAGCAAAGCAGCAGGGCGGCTGGCCAAGTCCGCCCGGGTGGCCGCTGCCAAAGCATCCGCAAAAGCTTTGAAACGAGCGGCCAAGCTGAATAGCAACTCTGGCAACACCAACACCGGCATCAGTGGTCGTAGTAGTGGTAGCAGCAGCAGCAGCAGTATTGTGGATGATTGTCGTTTGAGAAGCAATATTCGAAACCACGAGCTTTCAAGCACCATTCCAGATGAGAAATTGGCATCAGTTTCCTCTAGGACAGTGAATGAAAACCCAGAGTGGGCGGGACCCGGGTGGGCAGCCAGTGTCGCTTTGCTCAACAGCAGTTCGAAGCTTGGAGAGGACACCACAGCGCTAGACAATAACAGCCGCCGCGACAGCAACAGCGAATTTGACCCTTGTCAATGGACAATCCTTTCCTTTGGGGGGTTTGGGCCTTGTCAAGATGGCGGAAGCGTGCGCCGGCTCTCTGCCTGCAAGACTCTGCGTGGCACCACATGCGATTACAAAGTAGCGGCTGGTGCACCCATGAATGTGACCGTGGCTTCTGCTACTGTCGCTGACACTGCTGCCACGGGTGCTGAGCCGTGCCCACGTGAAGGCAGTGCCCTTGCTACACTTTTTGAATGTGGCACTACTAGCAGCAGCGATGCTGATCCTTTGTTGAGCCCTATGGCGGTGCTTTTTGGTGGTCGGGAGTCACCGACCAAGCCCCTTGGGGACGCGTGGTGCTGGCGCGAGGATATATCCCTCGAACCTCGCAACAGCTCAAGCAATAGCTCTCGTCGTAGCAGTAGTGGCATATGGCGAGCACTTCGGAAGCCTTCCTCTTCCTCGCTAAAGTCTGGCAGCGACGATCATCACCATCACCTTGGCACGGACGTAGCAGGGGAGTGGCCGTGCCCACGTTGGGGCCATACGCTCACTTCTGTAGGGCCAGGAATGCTGTTGCTACTCGGAGGGCGCGACCACCTTGGTACAGTCGGCATTAACAAGAATGGGAGTGAGGACGATATTCGTGACGGCCGCGGCGCCGCTTACCTACTGATAGCCCACTGTGAAGGCAACATTATCAAGGATGGGTGGCGGTGGGAGCGACTCAGTGTTACCGCGACAGCTGGGGCAGATGCAACTAATTTCAGCCTTGCACGTTTTGACCATTCCGCTACCCTCGTGCCCACTGCTGCAGCCAACAGAACCTTTAAGGGTGCTCAAGCCACCAGCACCGTTGTTGTGTATGGCGGTTGGCATGATGCAGCAGTCGATGTTCAACCCTCGGCGTCACTTCTAGTGCTGGATCTTAAGATTGACTTCAATGATGGGAAGCAAATCCCTAAAGTGGATGTCTGCGAAGTGCGGCGTTTGCTTTGTGTGGCTCATCGGTGGTCTATGTTGGTTGCATCAAAAGATGAGCGCATGAACATGCTGCGGCGCGCGAGTCACGCGGCAGTGGCGTTGGTAACGCATTTTGTAGTGTTTGGCGGTGCGGGAGATATCACTGCTGGTGACGATTCACTTTCCGCCTTTGCGTTACCTTGGGCTCCCCTTCTATGCCAAGATGGAGACCACAATGACAGCATGGTGCTCGCAGAGGCCATTCAATGGGCTAACGAAAGCCACAGTAGAAGTGGTGGTGGGTTTCTGGAAGCCTTTGTGAAAGGTTCTGCTGTACCCTTGCCACCTGCGCCACCAGCACCTTGGTCTACTCTCATGTCACCCGGATCTTTGTCGTCAACTCCTCATGAAGTGACAAATGCTACGAACAGCAGTAAGAGCAATGGAGGCAGCCAAGCTAGCAGCAGCAATAGTATGGTCGTGAACGCAGCAGCTTGGGCAGTGGGCACTCCTCCTTGCAGTGCTCGGGGTGAGCAGCGTGCTCTTTTGCTTGGCGGTGGTCTGCCCTTGTTAGGGTTTGGGCCTCACTTTTGCGCTCACACTTCGCCAATTGCTTCTTGCGTCACCCTTCGCTTTGCTTCCGGCTACGGCGAAAGCTTCAGCCGAGAGGACCGTGCAACAAGCACAGGCGAGGCATCTCTTGCACAAAATTCTAGTACTATTGCCTCTTCGTCCAATCGTATGGTTCACACGGCTTGGTTAGAGCCAATGTCTCTTATTGGTGAGACTTCCTCCACAAAGGCACCTCCTGAATCGAGTGCACATGCTGACGGGGCAGCTTCTCCAAGTGTGAGTTGGGCTGCAAGTGTGCGAGCGCGGAGCCGTCGAAAGCAGGGTGCAGCAGCAGTGGCGCAGTCAGGTCAGTCGGCAATACCTGCGGTGCTGCCAGCCTCGCTAAGCAACAATGCAGTAGGTTCGAGAACCATTGCTGGGGCTACAACTCAGAAGAATAACATGCATGTTGACAAGAGAGAAAGCAACACTGGCGATGTAGCACCGTGCGAAGTGTTAGCTGCACCTTCCAATGCAACGAAAAAGCTCAAAGCTGCCCTTGAAGCAAGCGGTTTCCTCCACAAGGGCTGGCGAATTGCGCCCGCTGCCAGTGCCATTCCAGACATACTCGCCGCTTCAACAGCAGCCACGTCTCACGCGACATCTTCGGATGGGGAATCTACGCCAGATTACGCAGGATGGTTGGCGCTGCCCTTGACGGATGATGGAGCTGCTGTTGTCGATGCAGCGATTGCAGCGATTGCAGCGATGTCAAATGCTGCCAATGATGCTGCTGCAGGCTGTGATAAGGCCGCCGCGCAGGCTGCAGCTGAAGCCTCGGGCGCATCTTCTAAGCTCGCTGCGGCCCTCGTAGGTGCCATGCAAAGCGCTGCTTCTACTATAACAAAAGCTGCCAATCTCCCTGATGGTCCAGATACAGGTGCTAGTAGCAATTCAGGGGATTCCACGTTTAGCGCACATTTCTCTTTGTGGTCATCGTTGCTGCGAGGTCGAGCAGTCGACGGGGGGCTCCCACTCAATAAAGCAAAGCTGTTTGGACAGCGCAGTAAGCTTGAAAGCGCGGTAGTTGCTCTCTTGCTGGAGGCACATCGTTGTGATCTCTCAAGTGATTCCAACAACAACAACAATATCAAACAAACTGAGGCGGCCTTGCGGAAAGCAGTGCTGTCTTCTTCTCTGTTTGCTGGCAACACCAATTTAGAGCGCGTTGGCGACACCGCAATCTTGCTGCCTGAAACTTGCCTTCCACCTTCAGAGCTCGCGCAGTGGCCTTGGAGTTTGCTGAGTGCTTCATTGAATGATGCCTGCAGCTCTGAGGGCAAAGGCAGCAGCAGTTGCAGCCAAAAGTTAAGCAGCAACGGATCGGAAACACCCGTTGACGGACCTGGTGCCATAGCATTGCTGTGGAAGTGCATCGCGACCTCCCACAACGTTCGACTGATTGCGAGAGCCGCGCGCATCGACGACGGTCCGAAACGCGCGAGCCGCGTGCGCCTGCTGTATGCTGCTCGATTGGCGCCGCTTCCATCTTCGTCATCGTCGTCGCTTTCATCGTCCTATCCCCCATCGCAGTCGTTGTGTGGAGTGGACGAAGAAGGTCGTTCGTTGTCTGCAGGTCCTCACAGCGCTGGTTGGTGCAGCGTGCGCGAGCATGGCATTTCGTTCAGTTTCGACATCACTCGGGTCATGTTCTGCAGTGGGAACGTTACGGAGCGCAAGCGTATGGCTGCACCCCCTACCTCATTTGCACCTCATGCTAAATATGGAGAAGCTACGCAGCTTGCGGACAGACCTGCCAATGCTGCTGCTGCCTCTGCCACCTCTAGCACTGGTCCTGCTTCAGCCACTGCTGGTGATGCTGCTAGACCTAAGCATTCAACACCCTCTGGCCCGTGGGACGCGCTTTTACCGTCGCCACCGCAATCTGCTTCGCAAGCATGCGTAGAGCAACAGGCAAGGTGTGCAGCAGAAGGAGGCGAAGTCATTGTGGACTTGTACGGAGGGATTGGGTACTACACGCTGCCGTTTCTGGTGCACTTCGGCCACAAGGTGAGCTCAGAAATATGGCAAGCTTGAAGTTACTAATGTAGAGGCGTATAGCACCTTACTTGCTTCAATCTACGAAGTTGTCATCTCAGCTTGGTTTGAATCCTGACTTTGCAAATTAATCTACCTTTGGTTGTGTCGTAGGTCAAGCATTTGCATGCGTGCGAGTGGAACCCGGACTCGATCGTAGCTCTGCGCTTCAACATCGACGCCCACAACGTTGCAAGCAAATGTACTGTCTATCCAGGGGACAATCGCCTAACCGTTCATTCTCTTGCTGCACCGACAACGGCAACTCAAGTAACGCCGAATGCAGAGGGTCTCAAAAGGAATTTCAGTGCAGACAGTAGCAGCCCTTTGGGGCTTCGAGGGTGTGCAGACCGCGTCAACCTGGGTCTGATTCCTTCCTCGTCCCAGGGGTGGCCGCTGGCGTGCGCTGCGCTCAAACCGCGCGGCGGCTGGCTGCATGTGCACGACAACGTCCACGAAGACGCCGTGGTGGCGTGGGTGTCGGAACTGGCCGCTATTATCGCTAAAATGGGTGCTGGCGAAGGCGAAGGCCGGGAAAAATGGCAAGTGGTGGTCGCGCACGTTGAGAAAGTAAAGAGCTATGCGCCCCGAGTCATGCACGTAGTTGCTGACCTCTTCGTTTACCAGCAATGCAGCGCCAACGACGGTGACGAATAAGGCAAAACAGTGGAGTTGAGTGGCGTATACGGGCCCTAGAGCTGGTTTTGTTGAATGCCAATTGGGAAGTTACCTGAAGTAAGTCCAAAGTCACCTGGGGGTTCCGGACTAAGCCCAATTCAGCCGCCTTATCTATAATTTAGAATTTTAATTCAAGTTAAGTACCTTTTGGTTGAATCAAACACAAATGGTGCATTAGGGATGTCCTTAATCGCTTGAACTTGGACGATGGAACACGAAAATCAATTAGAGATAGCTCCTGGGTTGAGATATAGGAACACAGACACAGCCAAGCCGGATAGTGGCTTGAGACTGCACGTTTTTTTAAACAAGGGCACCTGTAATATGTGTCCGCCGCTACCAATGGCTTATGCCGTGTGGGTGAGGATTCCTGGGATCGACTGAACCAGGCTGCTCAGGAATGGGTCGGCAGTTGTAAGATGGGGGCGACGGTGGGTGCTGCGACGGCTGTCCTCGCGGCTGCGACGGTGGGTGGTATTGCACATGCGGTGGGTACTGTTGCCGTGCCTGCTGGCGGGGGCTGTCCTGAACACGACTACTGTCGCGCCGCGCCACATTGCTGGGAGCTGGTGCCGCAAAGTACTGAGGTTGCGGCGCGCGAGGCTGTGGACTTCCCTGGCCATGGTAATACAGGTGCGGCGCTGCAGCGACTGCATCGTGCGGTAATGGTACATCAGGAGCAGGAGCGACGTCATACATGCCACCAGGGTGGTTGTAGGCTACTCGTGCGCCTCTCGTTGGGGTTGAAGCCTGAGAAGGTCCAGCAGCTGCCGAGTGCGCGTAATAAGGAGGGTAGTTGTAGTGGGGTTGCTGCTGACGGGAGGATTCTTCCTGTGGCCCATGGTACAACGGCGGCTCTGGCGGCAGCCTCGCGCCTGCTGCTGGGTCAATGAACCCTTGTGGTGGTGGGTACTCCATCCTGCGCCGGGAAGGATCTGGGTGGACGGGTAGCACATTCGACGTCATTGGGTGCAGCGGAGGCGGTCGCGGAGGATAATGCATCCTCTGCGAATCTGGCGGCAAGTGCTGCTGCTGCTGCGGTGGCAACCGTTGGCGGTACTGCGGCATCTGGTGCTCTGGATGAGGCGGCATCTGCTGGGGGCGTTGCATGTGTTCGTGCTCCATCGGATGAGGGTAGTTCGCAGGCGGCAGCATGCTTTGTTGGGCTGCTGCAGCATGAAGGTGTGCACGACTCCTTGGAGACGGAGCCCGTTGCATGCTTTGACGAGGAGAAGAAGCCGCATTTCGATAGTGCAGAGGAGTAGAAGGAGCTGCAGCTCCTTGAGGGTACATGCGTTGTTGAGAATGTCTGGGGGAAGCACCCCGTACGCTCACTGGCGAATTGCTTTTGGCACCACGAGGAGACTCGCTTTGCTCGCGCTTCTTGCGAAGTTTCTGGCGGCGGCGCTCTCGCTCCAACCTTCGGTTTTCGTCAACTGCGCGCGCTTGTTCTTCGGCATTGGAGTTGTATTCCGTAGGCGGCGCCGGCGACGCCAGGTACTGCGACAAGCCTTCTTCCGTGGCCACACGAAGCGATCTCGAGGGGGTGGAATTCGCCTTAGTGGGGGCTGTCACCTCACTTTCACCCGTAGACGAGATCGATGCTGCGTCCCACGGATTTGGCGCGCGATAATCGTAGTATTGAGATGCGTCTCCGTGCTCCACGCTGCCCTCGTCGTATTGAGCACCACCAACACCGTAACACTCGGAATAATGCGTTGGGAAATGTTCTGCGAGCGTGCCCCAGTGCGATTCTTCCGTGACATGATTATATATGTATGCATACCTGTATTAAAAGTAGGAAGTTAGCGCAAAACTTACATAAAAAGAACCGTCACAAAATTGAAAAGAGCAAAGAACGTACCCTTCATCCCAATACTCAGTCCATGGACTTTCATGTTGATCGTGTTGATCGGCCGTCGATAAATTGGCCATGGAGCTCTGTAGCACATCAGCAGCGTCTTCGTCATATTTTTCATGCTCATGGCCACCGGTAACTATTCTCGCTATTCCCCTTCCGTCGTGTTCAGCAGTAGCACTGTTGCCAGTTCGCAAATCGACTGATTCAGAGCCATTGTGGGGATTTGTGTCAGTCGGTAAGGCAGCAGAAGCATCGTCGGGGACTTCCAAGCTTTCAGAAGACTTTAAGGCTGCAGGCGAGAAGCGGGCAACGCCATCAGGAGTAAATGCAATGCTGTGTAGTTGAGGAGGACCACCAACCAATGGTTTGTCATTGAGCTCGGCGCCTGGGCTTGTATCTCTATAGGCCACTGCGACATTATTGGGCGAGGTGGACGAAGGTCTGATGAATGGCCGTCCCGGGTCGAGAAAATCGTCATCATGGAGATGACCAACCGGGGGGTCGTCTATGCTACTACTAGAAGCAAAGAGCATGGGGGGAGGCGGAGCCAAAATTGGCGACGCAGGAACGTCGGTAATTGTGTTTTCGTTGATGGCTGAGCGCGCAGCAGGAGAAAGTTGCGGCAATGCTCTAGTAGAACGGCCTTGGGGTGTGCGCTCATGTTTGCTCGTAGCTTGGTATGGTGGCGATTGAGACCTTGACGAGGTACTCGTAGTCCGAAGTTGCGGGCTTCCGTGCGCCAAGACACGGGATTCAGCTTTTTCTCGGAATTCATTGGGGCTATTTTGGGGGGATGTGGATGCTCTGCCATTCGAACTCGTATCAGACACCTGCGGAGATGATGATCGCGGCGGTGGACTTGCATCAGGATTTGCTGTTTCAGCCTCCATGCTTCGCATCATCGCCCCCTCCATGAAGGCTTCAAGAACTGCGCCTTGCCGGGCTTCGCTTGTGGCAGGAGACACCTCCTCGCGGGGTTGCCCCGCTTCCGCCCCGTACTCGCGGAGCACTGCCACGCATTCTGTGGCAACTTTCGCGTGCGCGCCGTTGGACGACGCTTGATCGTTCGCCTGAGAAGAAGCAATGTCTAAAGAAGTCCTCCCTTTGCGGTCGGGCAAGGATGGATCAGCAGCCGTCTGGAGAAGCGCGCGTAAGGCGCGTGGCATTCTTCTACTTGAAGCTAAATGAACAGCAGTGGCCCCAAAAACGTCAGGTGTGTCGAGGGCATCTAAGCCGCCTAATGCATCACATAGAAGCAGCACTGTCTTTTCAATGGCCGTCTCCTCGTCTTCAGAGATTGCAGGCAGTGCCATGAGGGCAGAGACATAATCATAACTGGCAAAACCAAGCGTTCTCGGTGGTGGTGCACTTGTTAAGAGAGAGTCAGGGAGTAGCGCGTAATGCAGCGGCGTGCGCTTTAAGGAGTCTAACGCGCCAACATCGTTTCCTGCAGCAATCATCTTCTCAAGCTCGTCTAATTGGTTCCGCGCCTTATCCGCACGAGCCATCTGGTGAAGCATGGTAGCTCCATGGTTCTGCATTACACGAAGCTCCCAGGGTATAGTTGGCGGATTCTCATGAGATACCTTCTTGTTTCCTGACGCTGTGGTGATATCAACCGGAGGCACGGGTGGAGGTGGCGGTGGAGCGGCTCCGTGCTCCGAGACAAAACTCGACAACGCCTTCAGCCAACGGTCTCGCAAGCTCGGGGAGGGAGCACGGAGAAGGAAACAGGCGCCAAGGTTCCATAAAAACACGCGCAAGTAGCAACCTGGCGCAGCGCGCTCCGATGGGTTCTGATCAGTAGGAGGCGCACGGTCAAAGGCTGTGATTTTCTGCACTACGGTGAACCGAAGCGCGCACCCTGGCGGTGCGACGTCCTCCGGGTTGCTTGACCAGGTCAACACAGGAATGCTCTGCTCGTCGTACACCACGCGAAACCATGCGGCCTGCTCTGGAGGTGGCAAGTGCGGCACGGTTCGGAAAGTAACGCTTTCTTCGTTTTCGTAGTCCTCAGAGTCGCTCCACCACCGCCACAGCCAGCCGCCTTGGCCCATCGCGCTGCGGGGAGTCAACGCGCTGCGCCTCGGGGACTGCACCGGCGAGGCCAGCTGCGCGGTCACCACGGGCGGAGGCGGCGGCGGCGGGCCGGGCGGAGGCCGCGGGCGGTGCTTCTTTACGGACGGCGTCTCAGAGACGTTACCATCCACTGACTCGGCAGGTTCCGCAGAAGGCGAAGAAGCAGACGCTGGAGCACTCGGTTCCGATGCGCGCTCGTGGTCGCCATACTGTTTTGCTTGATCGGCACGAAGCTGTTCTTGTTCCTTTCGTAATTCTTCCCGGCCTACCCGGTTTAAGAATTGTTCCCACTTCGCTGCCTCCCCTGTGCTCTTCTTTTTCCTCGTGGTTCCGAGGGAGCTCCCGCTGCTTAGAGGATCTCGACCAGGTTCGCCATCATCAGCAAAAGCACTGGCAGCTGCGGCTGCGGCAGCATTATGCCGCTTTTGAACGCCATCAGGGACAGGTAGATTGGAAGGCACTGGAGGTGCTTCAAGGCTAGACGGCTGCGACGATGGTATATAGGGCACAAAGCGCCCTCCACTGCTGTTGCTCAATGGATCCCGATAGCCAGCCATAGGAGGTTGCATGTGGCTGTAAGGCCCACTACTGCTTTGATATTGTGGCGCATCTACACCCATGCTACCAGTGCCTCCGTGGTCAGGGTATTGCATCTCACGTTGCGGCTTGTTCAGTCGCCGGTTCATAGGCTGCCACCCGCCGGACAAAGTGTTGTCGTCGTCATCAGCATTTGTCGCATCCGCAGGGGGCCGCCCTCTAGATAGCTGAGAGTGCTGCTGCTGCCTCTGGCGGTGTTGCTGGCGCTGACGGTGGGACGTGCGCAAGTCTAGCTTCAAGTGCGTGGCCCCAGCCACGGGCGCTGGTACATTCGCCCACAAGTAAAGCTGCGGCACCGTGCTGGGCCCTTGGCCCAAGAGGTGCTTCAAAGACGCGCGAGAGGCCGCCATGACGGGCTCGAAGAAGTCGCTGCTTGCCTGAGAGTATTCGTACATGCCACGCTTTTGGTACCGCGCTTCCTCCACGACGAGAAGCAGCACAAAGACGTAAAATTCGTGGAAAGTGTCGTCTTGTCGCGCGAGCCGCCAATACGGAAGCTGAGCATCGACATCATCGAAGAGCTTGCAGAGCTCTGAAAAATAGTAATATTAAGGAAGTAAGTATTGGAATTTTAGAAAGTTTTGTTTTCAAAATAAAGTCAAAATCAATGATTGTGTTATGTGGAGCTAGCTTGAGGTTGGGAACCTGTTGGATTTACCGTATGTAATTTGAATCCCGATGTACGCTAGTGGGAGGTACTCGTCAGGCGACCTCCGCTGCGCCTGATGCCGTACGCCAATACAAATTTATCATAAGATTTAACAACGTGTGGTTAGTTGTAACTCGGGCATCGTAATACATGGCGCATAGGTAGGAAAAAAACTCAAGCTTGAACAAGTACATCTGCGCCAGTTCGTACACTATCACCTGATTAGCTATGTGCACGAAGGTGCTAGGAAAAGTCTCGAGAGCAAACACCAGCTGTTCTAGCGCTAGGCATCCGCCACCACGCAAGTCAGCGCGCGGGTCTAGGTGCTGAAAGCCTAGCTTTGCCCAATTCGGGCTGGTAGCTGCGTAAGGCACCTCGGGAGGCATTGCAGCTGCCCATAGCCTCTTCAGCAACTGTTTCGAGGTCTTCGAGCTATTGTCCTCGAGAAGGGCACGCACACGATGCAATGTAGCTACTTCAAACTCAGTTGCAGACCGCGTTGGCGCAGCATTCCCCATTTTTGAAAGAGCTCTTTAGAGACCCTAGTATTGTTTCCGTGATCTCTCGGCTTTCATTTTCCTCTGAACATTTTTATTCAAACATATTTCGCGCTAACATTGTATTAGGGACAAATTTTCTCTCATCTTTCTCTCAATTCTCAATTCACTTCTTCCCCCTTCTCTCCTTCCTCTCCACGGATCAGTCTCTCGCCTCAGATCTTGTGGTGTTGTGGTTTCTGATGAGGCGTGAAGCTCGATACAAAGCAATGCAAGGCAGATTGCTGCCGGTTAGGCGTACCAGAATTTCACCAGGACTTTTGGTTCTTCCGAGGCTCTTCTGGAATGCCTAGGTGCTAGCCTAGACTTTTGAATTTCAAGCAAGCAGTCTATTGTAATCCGCTAGGGCCTCTAGATTGGCTACTAAAATAAGAAGCAACTTTTGTGCTACGCAATTCTAGTCAAGTACTCCACTTCGAAACACTTAAGCATTAGCACAGGGCACCAAAGCGGGCGTTCTGATGAAATTTGTCGCACTTATGAGCGGTGGCAAGGACTCAGTCTATGCTGCCATGGAGTGTGCTGCTCTCGGGCATGACTTGGTCTGTGTCACCAATTTAGCTCCTCCACCGCCCATAGCGCCTCAAGGTGCAACTGCTAGCGATGTAAAAACCGAATCCAAGGACGCTACAACTGAGGAAGTCCTGGAGTCAGACTCCTTCATGTACCAAACTGTGGGTCATGACGTTGTGCCAGCGCTAGCGACCTGCCTAGGAGTGCCATTAGTCGTGGGCCTCGTGCGAGGCACACCTCTCCATCAGGGCCTAGCGTACATGCCTACAATTGGCGATGAGGTGAGATGTAAATTCAATTGCATATATCCGCTCTTTGCATTGTTATGCTTTTATAATTCATCAAATTAATGTGCTACTTGCGCTTTTCATCATGTCCGTAATCTAGAACTCCTACAATTCCGTTTTCACCCATAAAACCCGACTACTCCCTTTTAGGTCGAGGACTTGCTCGTTTTACTCGCTGACGTAGTGCGCCGATATCCCGAAGTGGAAGCTGTCTGTTGTGGCGCTGTGCTTTCTACCTACCAGCGGCTTCGCGTGGAGTGCGTCTGCAACCGCCTGGGTCTAAAGAGCTTAGCGCCGCTGTGGCAGCGCCCTCAAGGCGAGCTAGTGGACGAAATGATTGCTTCCGGCGTTGACTGCGTGAGTTTACACACAAAAAATGCGATTAGGGTAACATTGCGGGGTTTCTCATTCGTGATCTATTTTTGTTTATTGGCCAGGTGCTTTGCAAGGTCGCCTCGATTGGACTCGATCCATATCGGCACTTAAACGCACCGTTGGCGCAGCTGCGCCCCTTGTTGGCCACGCTGCACGCGAAGTATGGCGTGCATGAGTGCGGAGAAGGCGGAGAATACGAGTCGTTGTGCCTGGATGCGCCCATTTTTCGGTACGCCAAAATCGTGATTGATGATTGGTCGCCCGTGCTCCACGGTGACAGCGGTGACGTGGGCCTGCTGCGAGTTCACAAATGGCACACAGAGCCGAAGTTTGGGGTGGCAGCAGCAGAGGGTTCCGGGGAAGCTACCAACAGCAGTTGCAACAGTAGTAGTGATGATAGTGGAAACGCGTGTGAGCTATCCAAAGCAATGTCGCCAGTCTCGCCGAGGCATCCGGCCGATGTGCTGGCGGTGAACGAAGAAGCGGCTCGCGCGTTTCTCGCTTCACGTGTGGCCAAGACGACTGCCACTCCAACTGCTGCTCCAGTTGCTGCGCTGAAGCCTTCGACGACACCTGAAGTCGTCTTGTCGATGGGCCCAACTTACGTGGCGAATGACTTTGTGTTTGCGTCCGGGGCTCTCGTGTCAAAGGCAGTTGACGCCCCTGCTTCTGCTGCTGTTGCGACCCCGCTAACGGCAGCAGCCGCGCTGAACAAGAATGGGCGGCTGGACGCGTGGACTGCTCGTTGGGCTGTCAACCGCACTCATTGGCACTTGGGCGCCGTGGTCCACCCGTGCTTGGCGAAGTTTGAAGCTCAGCTCCTCCCACAGTTTCCACCACCCCAAGCGCCATCTCATTCGTTGCCACCGCTTACCTCTTCTCGTCAACAGCCGAACTGCTCCTCCAAGGCGCCTCCCCGCGTGTTGGTCCCGCTGGCTGGCAAAGCCCATGACGTGGCCTATTTCGCCGCGCGAGGCTGTGACGTGGTGGCTGTGGAGTGCGCACCCCAGGCTTTAGAGCAGTTTGTTGCTGCGTACCCTGGCGCCACGACTGAAACTGGTAGTAGTGTTGCTGACCCAATTGCGCCTGAGGCAAACTTTTTTCAGCGCACAAACGTCACACTGCCGTCGTGCTTGCTAAGCAGCGAGGAACATGATTTGGAGCTGAAGGACAAGGAGGCGACGGAGTTTGCTTCGCAACCTCCGCCACAAACTCCTCGTCCCGTGCGGTGGCTTCAAGGCGACTTCTTGACCTTGAAAGATGTACCGAGTGCAGCTGCAGCACCTCCACCATCGTCAACACGATCAGATGTAGTGGAACTAGCAAGTGCAGTATCCAGTGCTCCTGAGCATAGCGGCGAGAGCTCTGTTCATAGCAGCAGCGGCTGTGGCGTTGACAACAGCATTAGCCAAGAAGACTTGTTTGACGCCGCGTTTGACCGCGGTGGTTTGGTTGCGGTAGCGCCAGCAGACCGCGCTGCATATGCGCTCACGCTTGCGACGCTCTTGAAGCCTGGCGTGGGGCGTTTGTTGCTGGTGTGCACGGAGCACCCGCCGTTTACAGGAGGATCGCTAGGGCCACCGCATTCGGTGGATAAAAGTGAAGTAGAGCGCCTCTTTGGGGGCGCATTCACGATCGAGCCCTTGCAGGTGTGTTCGTTCTCATAATAGCTTCGTGTACTCCTCTCGTTCGTTTCTCTGTGATGAATTGCTAATGCCAATCTCTCTCCATCGCGTGCCATAATGTGGCAGGTGGAAGATCGCATGGAGCACGAGCCGAGCTGGCGTGACCGCGGCTGCACCTGGTTTCGAGAAGCCACCTACCTCTTAACCCGTACTCACGCGACCGCCAACATAAACACCATCCAAGACAATGCCGCACTGCAGCTTGCAGCAGTAGATTTGAACGAGAGCAACAATGCCGCTCGTGTTGCCACAGCTGCTGGCACTGCCGAAGCAGCGAATCCTGCAGCAGCAGCAGCGGCAGCGCAGTGTGGTGTGTTGCTTAAGGAATTGGACCGAAAGCTGTTGGCCGCTGGTTGTACAGGCGGACTTAATGATGCCGCTTTCGTGCACTTGTACCTCCGTGACATGACTCACTTTGCTGCGGTGAGTCTAGCATCATTTGTTGAAAAACCTGGAGAATTTTAGGGGGCGCGACACATTTGATCTTCCTGATTCTTAATTATACAATAAGAAATGGGCACATACCTTGTGGCTCATTATTATCCCACTGCAACTTGCGCATGCAATCGCTTGCAGGTGAACCAAGAGTATTGCCGGCATTTCAAGACCCTCCAGCCGGCCTCGCGAAGCTGTGTGGCTGCGCTGCTGTCCCCCGGTGTTGATTTGCTCGTCGACTGCATGGCCTTGTGCCGGTCGGCCGCGTCTGCTGCAATGGTGTCGATGCCCAAGAGCCATGCAGCTGGCGCAGGTGCCGACTGATTCCTGTAGAATTCAAACTTTCTCGCAAACCAATCAATCAGTTCGTAAATTATTTGATTTGCTGCAGTGATCATGTTTCAAATATCGCACGCTTCACCTTAACACACGTGATTATCTTCTACTTCCTCTATATTCTTTGCTACATCTCCATAACCCTTATCTCGCATGGTTTAGGGAGCGCTCTGTCTCAGCGGCGCGACGTCTTACATGTGCAGTCGCTGTCGCGCTGGGCACCCCTGTGCATTGGCCCTTACTGCCAAGCCAACCGACTCTTGCGCGGCTCCCTGTTGTTTCTGGCAGGCCAGATTGGGCTGGTCCCAGAGACTATGCAACTCGCCGAAGCAACTGCTGACGCAAGCGTAGACGATACTTTGACGGCAACGGTGGGCCCAGAGGCTCATGCAGGCAGCAGTGGCTCAAGCGAAGGCGACAGTGTAGGCACACAGTCTTCGAAGGAGACGACAGCAGCATTCAGCTCAACCGATGGCGCAGCAGTGATTTCACCAACGGCTATGGCGCAGCTGGACCAAGCCACTTGGAACACGGGACAGTTGCTCGCGGCGCTTCAAAGTGCTTGGGGCAAAGGTCCATCGCCTTCTTTGATAAGTAGCAGTAGAAAAGCAGGTGCTACTGGTGATAAAACGGGAGGCAGCAGCCGCAGCGGAGCGGTGTGCGGTGTCTTGTACGTCAACGCCGGTGCTGACCCTGCCACGGCAACGACTCAACCTCGTCTCCTAGGAGCGTTGCGTGAGCGGTGCTTGCGTAATTGTCGAAGAGTTGATACTAGCAGCAAGGGTAGCAGGAGCGATGGCGACGCGTCAACACCGTTGGCATGGCCGCCGAAGCCTTCGAAGAGCAAAAATGGCGCTGCTGGGACTGCGCACAGTGATGCAGATGACCTCTCCACCTTCCCACTGCTAGTCGTGGGGGTGCCAGATTTGCCCAAAGGTGCTGCCGTCGAGTTGGAAGTTGCTGCGCTGTCGTCGTCTGCGGTGAAGGCCCTGCAGCCACAACACCTGCAGCAGCAATTCACGTGGGGAGGTGAAATTGACAGGATGACATCTACATCACCGCTGGTTGGTGATGTGAATCCTTGCTCGTCATCAGTACCGTGGCTTCCAATCGACTTGCCTCGCCCACGTCGCGATGCCTCCAATCCTGTGCCTCCTACTTCTCTTGCATCTGGCTCCACGGATGAGGCCGGACCAGATCAGGTATTAGACTCAGAAGCGGCGGCGTGCCCTCTGCAGGTTACGTTAGACGTCACTGCAGTACCTCGGGTGCTGGCATTTGGATTTGTGCACGTGCACAGCAGTGGGAATAGCCGTAACCTAGCCTCTGAAGCTCCAGGAAAGAATGTAGCCACACAATGCTCGCTACATGACGCATCATGTGCCCTCATAGCAGGGATCAAAGCAGCCCTTTGCGGCCGCAGCAGCAGCAGCAGCTCGATGGGTGACGTCAGCAGTGGTGCAAGGCTTGGGTGGTGCAGCCTGGGCCATCTCCGCGTGGTTTACGTGCCCAGTGCCCTGAATGGTGCTAGCAGTAGCAATCCAACGGAAAAGTCGTCGTCGAATCTCTTGGGTCCTGCTGAAGTAGCTGCGGCTGTAGCCTCTCAGCTGGCTGCTGCTGGCGCGTCGAAGACTGCAGTCACTGCTGTACCTGTGTCAGCTCTTCCCAATCTTGCAGATAAGGGGCCTCGTCACGAACTCGCAGCAGATGGCAGCGCGATCAACGGCAGCAGTGAGTGCGCGTTAGTCGGGCAAATCACTGCGCTGGATTCGTTACAGTTTGAGACAGCACAATGGGTCGCAAAGCTGGATGCCGATACTTCATCGCCGTCACCTTCGCCAGTGGTGCCGTCAACCGCACTGGGTGAAGGACAGGACGAGATGACACAGGGTGCTGAGGTGCCAGTTGTTGAAATCACAAACGAAAGCGACGAAGCGAGAGCAGCCTCAAAAACTATTTCGCCGGAAGTTTTACAATCGCATGTGCCTCCTAGTTCCACGCCACCAGCCGCGCCAGTGCAGCCGGCTGCAGTTGCCATGGATGACGATGCTTTCGATGAGATTTTCGGCGTCGACTTCAAAGCGATGAGGGAAGGCTCCGAAGTTAATTCAGAGAGTGATGAGGATTGAATTTTCGCGGCCAAACGCATTTGAAAGTCTAATTTGTCTCTACAGAAGGGAATTTCTAGCGTCTTGCTTGTCTCTCTTTATGTCTTCTTGCATGCGCGGGTTCAAGTGAGTCAGGAATTACTATTTTAGCGCTAATCGCTAAGGACCAAACGATTAAGATTCCTTTATGTAAAAGGACAGTCAGCCCAATAAGACTTACCCTGAAGGTTACACTTTTCTGGTACTATATGTTACAGGGGTGTTTCTTTGTACTTGGGGAGTATTAACTAGACTAGACTAGACAAAACAGTTACTTCATGCACAAGAGCAAGCGCGCCAAT
>Ga0307982_1001647_pt1 | contig 18175 bp, 10 predicted proteins | sample OrgLakmetagen989_FD_201847 | JGI IMG/M metagenome (GOLD analysis project Ga0307982, IMG submission 201847) | Saline water microbial communities from Organic Lake, Antarctica - #989 | ecosystem: Environmental > Aquatic > Non-marine Saline and Alkaline > Saline | place: Antarctica: Organic Lake... | reverse complement strand
GGAGGAGGGGTCGATCAATTCGCCCCCTCCTTCAATTTATGCCATTTCTACTGTGTTCTGCGAAGCCCACGGAACACCTGTTCATGTGTGTGATGGTCAGTGCACCAGCAGACCCCCCCCCCGACCACGGTAAGCTCAACGCTAGATACAACACAGCAAGTCATGCTGTGGCGACAAGCAGCACATGTATTTGTATTGCAGTGAGCCAAGGTGCTGCATGTTGCGAGCGCCCTAACTTAGAACAGACCACGTTCGTGTCGATCTCTCCCACACGGGCAGCCTTCCCAAGGGCCGACCAACTGGCCCCCCACAGCCAATATCCCCTCCTTGAATACAACCCATTGAAACTGCCTTCTGCAAAGTACATGGAGTATCTGCTCAAATGCGAGTCGGTAGGTACCCCGTCTGCCCCAAAGCGAATATATGCTCACCTCACCTGTCCACCTGCACTGGCTAAAGCCATCTACAACAAGTGGGGCACCAACATTCTGACACTGTCCATGTAGTCTGCATATGCCACGCCTCGGCGCTGAAGCTGCCGCTTCTCCATCATTGGGATGCTGATGAACACGAACAGCAGCACCATCAACACTGGGCCGACAGCAACCTCCCACACGCAGCCGGCAGATGTAGCACCGGGCACTGCAAAACATGAAATTCCGACCCAGATAAATATTTCTCCAAGATAACTGCAGACTTTCGAAATGTTCGTGTGGCCGCGCAAGTCGTTCAAATTGCCAGTACTTACTTGGGGTGCCTGCTGACGGCCCACAAGCCTTCACGGCACACCACCCCCTTTGGGTGGGTTGCTAAGAAAATATCCATTTGGCGATCAGACACTGCCTGCAGGACGACACTGCTGGCCATGAAACATGTGCCAGCAATATCCCACCCTGATAGCCCGGATGAGGGGGAGCTAGCGCCCACTACATACCAAAGTGGCATGCACCCAATGAATGTGAGAATTGTGGGAAATAAGTGAAACCCCCCCAATGAAAACACGATCCAGTATATCAACTTGCTTGATGTTTGTGCTTTGAAATCGAGGTAGCGCCAATCTTCCGCGACAAAGCCATCTCTCAGCCAGAATTTGCCGAGCCGTTGCCACCAGTTCCAAGTTAGCCGAAAACTCCAAAGCAGGAGCAGAAAAAGGCACGAGCAGAAACGGAATGATATGAACGTGCTTGCTGGATATGCAGTGCTGAGATAAAGGGCCATGACAGGAGGCATGATAGACCAGTATGGGTCGTATGCTGAGCCTGTAACGGAAGCGGCGGTTCTGAAGTGAAAGTTTGCATTCAAAGCTCACTTCAAACTGACTGTTATTCAAAAACAGTGACAACAGCCAAACAATACATGTGCAGCAAATGTCTAAAGTGAAAGATGCAAACAATTGACTGGAACTATCCAGCACAATTGAAGTAAGAGGAGCCATGCAAGCTGCTGAAGCAAATCTGGGCTTATGCGACAGCGCTTGCCAGCGTGAGCAGCGTTGCCGCCTGATGCCAGCATAGCTGAGAGGTCATGCATTTTGCTTCAAGTTTGCGATGGAAGCACTCGCACTTGTTGCAGGCCTGGTAAAAAGCCACAACAAGCGAGCTGGCTGTGGTGTTGGGGCCTCTCACCATGAGTTGTTCCGAAAAGCAGCTCCTCTATTTGTAGTATTTGCAATTTGCAGGCTGTGTTCATTCAATGGGCGGTGTACCAGTGTATATCAACAAGCTCAGCTTTCTCGGCATGTACATCCAGAGTGCCTCTCGTGCCCCTGCTCTGCCTCGTCAGGGTGCTTTCAGTGTTGTCAGCCTTGTTATCTTGTTTTGTATGTGAGCACCTATCGTCTTGTATACGGAGGGGCCTCTTACAACGCACCCTGGAAGGGAAGCCGCTGGGGGACATGCGCCTCACGGCACAGGTGTCCCCCTGCGCGGGCACGGCGTAGCGGGCAGAGCCGTTTACAGCTGGGAATCTGGCCCACAGACTTGCGTGTGCGTTTCTTTTTCTTGAATCGTGTTGTCTTGGCCTTACGTGGCCACAACGGGGGGAGCAGCCAGTGTGGCCAGGAGGCTGGAGGATCCCCTGGCCACCCTCAACCGCACCGAAGGTGGGGGGGGCACTTGACGCGCGATGAGCGTCAAGTGCCGGGATAATGGTGAGCACTAGTGCCTTTTTTTAGCACAGCCATGGTCATGTAATGATATAGATTTACGGGTCTGCATGACAAATCCACCTCTTCGGACCCACAGCAAGTCTTCTCACTAGAGTGCACGTTGAACTGCTGACTCAATGTCATGGGTGTCCACCGTGGTTCTCCACGCCAGCAGCTCGTGCATGTATCGCACAGTACTCAGCACAAACTTGCTGTCTCCGATCACTGTGCACAGCGACAGCGTCGCATCGCGCCAGACCAAGGCAAGCTCGGCTTCTTCTTGCGCGAGGGCTTTGCTTTGTCCAGAGTGCACTGCGTTGAAGTTCAACAAGCATGCAGCTGACGCTTCTGGCAACTGTTGCTGCTCCAATCGTAAGAAAGACTCTGATGTGGAACCAGCTGCACCTTTCACTGCGCCAGTTTGGATGAGATGCCCAAGGGCGTCAGCAGCCATGCCGGCGTCGCCGACAATGCAGGCAAGGGCACGCTGCATGGCAACCAGGCTGTCAGTCTTCAACCCATCACGCGCAGCATCCACTGATGACACCAACAGAGAGAGTGCCTGACCTGCAATTTGCTGCAGAATGTTTGCCTCTGTTGATGCCTCGCTGTAGCTTTGCATGCAGTGTGTGATCACCAGCAGTAAATGCCCCATGCCTGGCCGGTTGTCCTTCATGCTCATAACATCCGCTGCACCACTCAATGCACCAAACAGACAACGGGAATTGAACCCGAACAGGCTACCCCGTGGAGTGTGGCGTAGTTGCAGGGTTGCATGCTGGGCTGCAACGTGCACTGCAGCTGCAACCGACACCTGGCTGGCTGTGTCTTGCGCACTGAGCACCGTTTGAACAGCCCAGGGCCTCCACTTTCGACGAAATTCTTCCCACAAACGGTTTTGAAAAGGCGTTTCGTCGCCGTGAGCAGCTTCGTTGGAAGGAGTGGACAGGAGCTGAGAGAGGGGGGACTGGGCATGCTTGGTGCAGGCAACGCAGACACCAAGCAGATCTTGCAGCACAGCCATTGAGAAAGCAGAGTCTTGATCTGATAAGCCCTGCTCGTCAATTTCTGTGCGGCTTCCAGGCAGCTTGACAGAGATGGCGACACCAGAGTGCCTGCTGGCCAATTGTGTCATGCCCTCGGAGCAACCTAGCAGCACTTGGCGCTGCAAGGGCAAGCGTCGCCCATCCGGTGTCGAGCTCAGGGTTTGAGCTGCAACCAGCGTGCTGTCTCCTGCTTGTATAATGCGGCTGGCACCAGTGACACCTGAGGGCGCACAGATGTACCGCTCGCGTGGGAGCCATGCAGCCCTGCTGGCCCAACGAGTGATCACGCGGCGGGCACAATCTTCAACTGCTGCTGACAGCACCGCGATCGGGTAAACACAACCTCCCAATAACACAGATGCATCAACCTTGATCCCTGCTTGCCGCAAAAGCACCTCCCAGGCAGGGAAGGGGGCCCCATTTCGGCCCCCGTGGCAAGCCGCCGCTTGGTTGTTGCACAATCGTAACCAGGTGGGAACACAGTCCGGGTGAAGCAAGGTGCCAAGCAGGCTTGAATGCGCAGAAATTTCGTGGGATGCACTTCCTGGGCGCTGCTGGCCCAGAAAACAGCTGACCACTGAGAACTTGTGCTTGTCCACAAAGGCAATGGCTTCTTGGCACAAGCCGTCCAACACGCAGCTTGCAGACGGTGGAAGATGCGTGGACATGACCTGCTCATAGCTGCTCGATCCATTCACCCATGCACCGATGCGGTCGGCAGTCATGGAGCGGCGAAGCGCCGGCAGCGCAGCAAGTGCATCCAACAGTGACGGCGACGACGCAATGGCCTTAGCTGCTGCACTAGAGCGCTTGACAAGACTGTGCCATGCCAATAGGGTGCTGCTGTGTTGCTCGTCTTGTGGGGCTTCGATGGATGTGGACGACAGGGCAGCGCTCAGCCGTCGGCTAAGCACAGGGCCTGAGGGTAGCTGGGCAGCCACTTGTGCCTCTGGTGCATCAGCTGAGCTGAGGCACATGCCTTCATCATGTTTGTCTTTGGTGAAGGATGAGATGCATGCGGTGAAGATGCTCACCGTGCGCAGCCACAGAGAATGAGCAGAGCAGGGCAAGCTGTCGTGGTCCAGCCCCCTGCCGCGAGAGGGCCCCAAGCCAAAGCCCACCCCCCACCACTCAGCATCTCCAGCTGCATGCTGCTCGACAGATTCATACCTCGTCTTATCTATGGCAGATTGCGGCTCCTGCATTCTTGCTTGTAGCACGCTTTCCATGCCCTGGAACAGCGAAGCAGAAGACAGGCTCCCCAAAGCACCGGAGGCTAAAAGACAGGCCCCACCACCTGGAAGTGCGGATATGGCCAGCAAAGCGTTCAAAGCTGCATGGGCATTATCCAGGAGTTGGGCTCGCATGCGAAGAAACATGCCGCTGGGCTTTGCTGGGAGCTTGGTAGTGCCCTTGTCTGAGACACCCACAGCAGCCCCTGCAGCCTCCAGCTGTGGATTTGACATCAGTTGCTTGCGCCACCACATAGCATGCCATTCGTGTAATGTACTGACGGCGTCGCAAGCGGCTAGGAAACACTGGATCAGGCGTGTAACTGTGCGCTGCTGAACGAGCTGCTGCAGCAATCCAGCGTCGTGTGGTGCGCGCGGCAGCAACACCGCCAGCGTTGATGAAGCAGCTGCGAATTCCTCAGAGGCAGCCTGAAGGACGATATCTGTGGATGTGTCGCACTCCGGAATGAGCACCCATTCACCATTTACCCAGACCATTGGGCTGGGGCGCCCACGTTGCAACTGTGAACCGCTGATTATGTCCAGTTGGACCTGCAATACGAGCTGCAATACATCACTTGGGCACGGTGTTCCTTCTCGCAAGATGACACAGCAAGTTTCGCAAAGAGCACTCATTGCTGCAGACGCCTGCATGTGAGGGCTGTTTGCCAATTCCCCGATGGCAGTTCCAGCCATTGCAGCATGGGAAACGCTGCCAAAACTGTGGACATCTGTGTGCGGAAAGTGGTCTTTCCACGACGCAGGCCGCATGCGCATAAGCTTTTGTGCCGCAGTAGCACAGGCACGCAAGACATACTGCCGCTTGCTCACTGTGAAGGCGTTGGGGTCACTCGCTGCCACCAAGGCGAGAACACAGCGAGATAAGTGCATCACTGGTGCCAGTTCAAGTTGCAAGTGGCACGGTGAGTGTCCAATCACGTCACAGCATTGCTGCAGGAAATCTATACTCGGCTTGGGACCAGATTCGTTGCGTGCCAACAAGCAGCAGGCGTGAACACCTCTTGAAAGTGCGGCTGCAGCATCGCTTATAGAACAGAGTTCACCTGCATGCGCAGTCAAACGCACCAGCTCTTCGTGTATGTGCTGGTCCAATGACTCTTGGTAGTCAGGGCCGTAAACTGAGCTGCAAGCAGCACCAAGCAACACGTTCCGCAGAAGAGGCAGTTGGAACATGAATGCTTGTCCATAACGGCTTGCCCACGGTGAAACACTATGAATGCTGTCAACTGTGCTGACAGCTGATTCAACGTGCAGCAGCTCACTGGTAGCTTGTGCAGCCGCAGCCAGCTCTGCTCGAAATGGGGCTAGATTCACACCAGCATCCTGTGCAGCAGCTTGAGCAGCCTGCAAGCTTTCCGCCACGTGCATAGACAGGGATGCCTCAACTAGGTCTAAGTTCTTCCCGTCCTGTGCAATGTACTGCAGCAGCTTCTTGGCGGCGGTGGCGTGGGAGGCCTCCTCTGCCAACGAAAAGCACGCAGCAAGCTGTGCACTGAGCAAAATGCTTGCGGCCTTGGTGGACAGCTGTAACGCTGTCATGCCAGAAATGCTGAGTCCAGCCGGCCATTCCATGGCGCTGCAGCTATAGTTGGCAGCATGCTGTAGTCCTGCCCAGAAGTCGACTTGCCCACCGAGGAGCTGAAGTGCATTTGTCGCCCAAGGGCGTGTAGCAGCCTTCAAAGCCAAGCCTGACACCACGGCAATAGCAGCACCAAGGAGCGCCGGCTGCTTCTCCATCAGACGCTCAGCTGCACTAATGGTCACTGCAGCCTCCACAAGCCCGCTTGGGCGCTGTATACCGCGCAGCGTGCTGGCAGGACCAGGAGCCAACAGTGCACTTGCCATTGGCAAATCATGATGAAGCGCAAATGCAACTAAGTTCAGGCCAGCAGTACGCAAGACACGCGGCGCATCTGTGGTTCGCAAAGGGCCTGTTGCTGGTGATGGCTCCTCGCTGCAAGCATGGCCGAAGACAGCACTGGCAACTTGGGGTGCAAGTTTCTCCAGGAGCCGGCCCACTGAAAGTGGTGCAGGTTTAATCATGGGCAAGCTTTGGTGGATACTCTGGGCAGGCAGTTGCGGCGCTAGCAGGTGGCTGCCTTTATACCACTGAGGAACTGTCTGCACCTGCCCAACTGCAGCAGCCGGGTATGCTGGCGTTAAAGAAGAGTCTTTGAGCGTAAAAAAGCTATCTGTGAGAGCATCGAATTCTGCAGCGGCTAGAAAACGCTGCCGTTTGCGCTTTGGCAGGGGTGGGGCTGCAGTGCCAGCTGCTTGCCCGTCCTCAGATGCCGCTGCCAAGGCAACCAATGGAAAGAAACCCGCAGCTTGAACAGAAAGGTCTGTTGCAGTCACTGTGCGAATTGCAATGAAACCCAGCTGGTTCTGTAATTCACGCTGTGCGTCTTCAGAATCGATGTTCTGAACAGCACGGGAAATCAGCTGCGAGGCGTGAGGCTCCACAGCTGGATCCGTCAAATGGTATGCACAGTACGCTGCCAGACAGTCCAAGAAACTCGCTGATATAGAGGTCGATGACTCAACAGATGTCCCATTTTGAACTGGTGCAGCGAAGGTTCGTGCCACGACCTCCAGTGATGAACACTTACTCAGGGCGGCAGAAAGCACAGCCAGCATCGTGGAGGTGTACGAGTGCAGTGCATCTAAATCATTCGCAGTCTGTAGATCCTGCACAATGCTATGGTTCCAAACTCCACGCAAGTCATCAGTCCCGGTAGTGCAGTTCTGCAGACCTGAGAGCGCCAACTCAGAGCAGGACGCCAAAATGGCTCCTCGTGCTGCCGGCGACCCGAGCAAGGCCTCAACCAGCGAAGCGCTTAGTGATAGCGATCGATCTAGTGAAACTACCTCAGAAGTGTGGATACCGCTGCGTTTCATGGTGCTCGTTGCCGCCTGTGGGGCGAAAATGTCCAGCGAGCAGGAGCAGACAAGGTGCAACAAAGAACCCACACTGCCAGCCACTACCCAGCGCTCGAGTGGAACTTTCCAGTCTTGAACACGCTGCACGACTAAAATCAGCGTTTCAACGGCTGAGAATGCCAAGTCTCCCAACAGGTCCCTCCGGGCCGGCTGCCTACGCACCAGCTGCCTCACGAACAACGCCACCTGCGCCGGCAGCGAGGAGGGGTCTCCAGAGAAACTCCCTGCATCCAGTGCATCAGCGATCGCGAGCTCGTGTGCCACTAGCCGTACGAACTCGTTGTACTGCACCTTGCCGTCGCCATTGATATCTAGTTGCCGAACCAGCTCCAGCACAACTTGGCTGTCTGCCGCCACGCCAACTGCACTGAGGGTGTCCGCAAACTCAGCCAAAGTAATGTTTCCATCTCCATCCAAGTCAAACAAAGAAAATGCTCTTTCTGCAGTCAGCCGAACTGAGTGATGAGCAATTGCGTGCACTGCAGTGGCTAACAGCCCAGACAACGCCAGCGTGAGGCCACTGTTTCCCAGCGGCAAAGCAGAGGCTTCCAGGCTTCCCAGTGCAGCCTGCACAAGCTGCACACCCAGTGGCCGATCTGTGCCTAGTAGTGTGCGGCTAGCAGCCACCTCTCCAAGCTGGCCGTGCGCCCCGACAACAGTCCACCTCGGGCTGCTGGCTCCCAGCGGCTCGGATAGCACATCGGCTAATTCTGCAGGGGCAAGCTCACCCAGCACAATGAGAACTTCACTGGCCTTCTGCAGCAGCTTGCAGGACCATGCACCAAAGTGCTCATCCGCAACGGCAGACTCCATGTGCACTGCAGTGGCACCTGCCGCAGCAGCAGCTGACCTGGCCACAGATTGCTGCACGGAACTTACACCCCCTAGAGATGAAGAGGTACGCATAAATGCAGTTGGTGCCATGCTAGACTCCTCGTGCGACTGTGCTCGGCTGCCCCATGCCGCAGCCGCGCCCCCTTCATCGCGAGCTGACCTTGAGAAAGCTGCCAAGCAGGTGGCGAAGCAGTGCATCAGCCACTGCACTACATCTGAAACTGCAAGCTCAGGAATGGGAGCACCCGCGTGGACATTGTATGCATCAGACTGCAAGGTTGCGGCTTTTACACTGTCGTAGAGGGGTTTCCCTGTGGCATCTGCTGCGGCCACCCTGGCGTGTCGACGAGCACGAACAACATCAGAGGCGATCTGTTTCAGCTGGACCAAGCGCTCACGGCGGGATAGATCACTCGTGAGGAGACTATGCAGAAGATCGCTCGTAGCTACCATCTCAGCGACGACCTCGACCCCCACCTCCGCGGGACTGCTGCTCACAAACCAAGCTAGCCAGCCCAACCTGTGCAGTAAAACTGGCAAAGCAGGTTGCCTCCAGTGCCATTTGACGGTGAATGGGAGTGAATGATTACTTGTGTGGTTCTGTTGGAGGGGGCAGCAAGTGCTTAGCAGCTCCTGGGTTGTCCCCACGCGTGCGCCCTGTGCCACAAGTGTCCCAGCAATACCCGCAGGGAGCAGGACACCGGAGGCTTCACACAAGAGCGGCTGACGTAGCACAACCGTGCAACCTTCCTGAATCCCGTTGGGAAATGCCAGGTCTGCAGAGCTCTGAAGCACAACAGCAGTGAATGTGTCAAGCTGGTGCCGCAAATAATCGTGCACGTCAACCGGTGAGGCCCCCGCGCTGGCGCAAAGCAGCCTCAAAGTAGGCAAGCAGTGCATCGGAAACTGGCTGCATGCATGCGAAAGCATGCTCATGTGAGCGCTTTGCGCGCCGGGCACAGCAGAAGAAGCGCTCATCACGGCACTGGCTCGGTCTGGGGCGCCGCGCAGTGCACCCTCGGCTGCAGCCACCCACCAGCCACTGCCCAATGGGGGCTGCAAGCAGCCAAGGCGCCCAAGCGCTGATACAAGCCCCACCATTAAATCGTGCATGACTACACATACAGACTGCATGCTGCTGTCAGTACTGAGCTGCAGCCGAGTAGCTGTGGGATTGTTCTCCAAGCTCCCACGTGATAACTCCTTCAGAGCTGGTGACAATGCCCACATCTCCGCGTCATGACAGCTGTGGGGAATCATCGCACTCGAGCGCAGCCTCAGTCCGCTGGATGAGAACAGGGACTGCAGGTGGGAGCGGCCACTACATGCACACATACCCCAAAAAGTGCCCTGCCCAGAGCGGCACCAGTGGCGAATTACAGTTGAATGGGCATTGAGGCTGTCTTCCAGATCTTGCATCACGCGGTGCAGGTGCGTGAGGGCGAGGTGGGCTGCTTCCCCGTGCACCACCTGCTCCACTTGTTCCCGGGTAGCTCCAGCAAGGGCATCAGCGCCGGGTCGCGGACCTGATAGGCCACCGTGGCTGTGCTCCAGCATATTGAGTGTCAGCCATGCAATATAAATCACAGCTGCTGCACCTTGGTACTGCGTTGGTGCGCGCACAGCGCTGCTGGGGGGCGCCGAGTCCACCACTGGAATGATGCGCTCACGCATATACTGCTGCACCCGGGCAAGCCCCTCGTCCTGGAATGCATAGCGGATTGTGCTAGTGTTGCCATTCACGAAGCCTGCTGTCAATGGGGTGAGCAGAGCCAGCAACGCATGGTGCTGCCTCTCTGCCATGGCGGCAGCTGCAGCGGCGGCAGGCAATCCCTGCAGCAGCTCCACCAAGTGTAGGGGGGGCTTGAACTCTGAGTGTTCATCCAGCACTGCCGCTAGCTCCAACCATTGCTCTGAGTCCATGTAGTTGTGTGTGTATGCCATGATGTGCATGCCCCGCAGCATGAGGGACTGCTCCCGCGCCGCCTGAAGAGCCCATGCAGTGCGCAATTCACCGCACACGCCAGAAGCTGTGTGCGGTGAGAAGCCAACACACTGTAGGAGTGGCCCGGCTTCGAAAGCAGGTACCGCAGCTGAGTTGGATGCCTTCAGTTTTAACAGCAATGACTGCGGGTTGCCGAGCAGATTGTCCACCACCACCGAGCAGGGGCCCGAGGCGGGGGAGTCCTGCCAGCAAGCCAAGAACACCTCGCTCAACAAGCTCAGCACCGAACTTCTCTGAGAATAGTATTCATCTCTGATGCGCAGTGCATCTGCCATCGAGAACTTTGAGGAAGAATTGTCAGCCAGCCGCTCTGGAAGACCGACTATGCAGCAGGCAGCAGTCCACAAATCCATGCAGTCCACATCCAGCAGCTTGGCAGTGCAGCGCAAAAACTCGCGCCCATTGTCACTGAGTTTGGTGCGAGGAGCTGTGGCTGCAAGCGGGTTCAGCAATTCGCCAGCCAAGCTGCTCTCTGTGCCCTCGAAGGCAGCCCATTTTGCTTCATCAAGTGCATCAGCAAAGCGCTCACTGCCCAGCCTTCGAAGCGAACACTCAGGATGCTTTGTAGTCGTAGTACCATAATCCCGAAACTCTCTCAGCATGGTCAGCCATTGCGATGGAAGGACTGATTTCAACATGCTGTGATTTGCTGCGGAATTGGGCTGCCGTTGGAAAACTCTGTGCTGACTGATGACAGTGCTGGCAGCAAAGGTGGCATTAGAAAGGGCGCACCTTCGGGGAGTTCAGGCTAATCTTATCGGTCAACAAACTGTACTTGGACCTATTGGGGGCAGACAGGTCTATGGACGCTCAAAGAGAAGCACAATCAGCAATTTGCAGCCCAGCGTCGGCGAACTCTTGAAAGCGCTCCGGGGAGAGATTTGCAAAGTCACAGTACAATAACCCAAACAGCTGCGACCAAAGCAGGAAGATGTCACTTGTCAAATTGACGAGCAAAGGGCGCACACCTTGAACACCTGCACCATGTACAGTCCGCCTCTTTGTCACGGCAAGGGGGGTTCACGCGCAAGCCAACGTAGATGAGGTTAGCATTGCCTTGACACAACTCAACAATCAAAGTCATTCAGCACAACTGAGGGAAAATTATTAACATGTAAGTTCAATGGTGTAATGAAAGCAGACCAACTGTTGCGGTGATTTGAAAATGACATACCATTTGCAGCAGAAGCTTCCGTGCATTTCCTGGTAATTCCTGGGAAAGCATCCAAAACAAACACAAGCCCGCAGCTCACGACACCATGGCAAACCAGGCAGCACAGTGGGTATCAGAGGACTATGATTTCCTATTCAGGTAAGCAAACCAGTCGGTCCTCAGCAGTAAGCCGCATGACCGCGCCTGCCAAGCACTGCTTGCAGTGTCCTGGTAGTTCAGGCTAGCTGCACGGCATGCTAATCCCACGCTGCATTACCACCCATTCACAGGGTCGTTGTTGTTGGTGAATCAGGCGTGGGGAAGTCCAGTTTGGTTTCTCGTTTTGCTCTGGATCAGTACGACGGCAACTTCACAGCTACGATCGGTGTGGACTTCCGTGTCACTGGCGCCCAGGTGGGCAGCAAGAAGGTGAAGTACCAACTGTGGGATACTGCAGGCCAAGAACGATTTGCCCCCATTGTGACCTCCTACTACCGCGGGGCCCACGCAGTGGTGCTCGTGTATGACATGAGCGACCCGGAGACCTTGGACGCCGCTGTGGGCAAGTGGCTGCAGCAGGTGTCCATGTACGCGCGCCCAAATGCACCAGTGCTGCTGGTGGGCAATAAAAGTGACCTCGTGGACCTGCACGATGGCAAGCCGCATGAGCTGGTCACACCCAGTATGGTGGAGGAGGCGGTTGCAGCCTGCGCGACGCCGGAGCGCATTTTTGCAACCACTACGGCATCCGCAAAGTCCGGTCAAAAGGTCCAAGACGTATTCCAAACCCTTGCAGAGCATATGCTCGACCAAGAAGACACCGTCGTGGCCACACGCTCCGTCAAAAATGACGTCATTGACCTGAGAGGCGAGCAACTTGACAAGGATGAGGAGCCTTCATGCTGCTCAATGTCCTGAGCCTAAGCTGCACAAAGGGACAGCAGCTGCTGCAGAACAGTGTCACTGTGTGCATCTGCCTCTTCAGCTTGACTGAAATGCTGTGCCAACTGAAGCACGAGTGCTGCACCTCCAGAGTCCAGGGCAGCGGCCACTTTGGCGAAAGTGGCATCGTACTCGACCTTATTTAGCGCGCCATCCGAAGTTGCTGCTAGAACACAGGCATATTCAAGCAATTCACTGAATTCAATCAAACTGAATTGAATATCAAGGTCAGTCATGGTCAGCATGATGTCCCGAAGCCTCCGCTGATTGACAGCGGAAACTTCAGCCTGAGTGCGCTGCATTGCTGGACACCTGCAATGAACCGAGGGAATATTCAGATAACCGATTTTTAAGGGTTTAGCGTTAAGTATGTGTGTGTAATGTATTCTGAAGCATGTGTGCTTCGTATTCTCCTGCTGTGGAAGCTGCTATCTAGTGGAGATGTTGGACACCCCCCCGCAAAGAACGCTTTGAGCATATTTTTCTGCACACCCTGGCCATGGTGTGCACGCTATTCTGGAATTGTGGCGGTTTGCCATGCGCGCTTAAAGTGGGCATCCGATTCTTGTTTGCCTTGTCGCCAATAAAATCACTTGTGGCGTCTCGGTATGAATAAAGTGCACGAAAACTCTGCGCCTAGTGTGCGTGACAAGCCGAGAATCACGCTGGTGTTCGGGCCTGCAGCATGTGGCAAGTCAACTTGGCTAGAAGGTTTGCGCACGACAGCCTCGTCAACAGACCGCTGCCTGGTCCGGGCTTCTGATGTATGGGGCAGCTGGGAGCATGGAGAGCCTGAAGCAGTTCTTTCCGCAGCATTTCAGGCAGCTGTGCATTGCAAGGCGCACACCCTCTACATTGATGATCTTGACTTCATTTGTAGTGGACTGTCCTCGGCATCCATTATACAACCCGTTGCACTACGGCTGGAGGACCTCGTTGTCCGCATCTTGGACAGCTGCACAGCGCTAGGTGTATCAGTGGTGGCCACCTGCATCGACGTGCAGCGCCTTCCAGCTCGCTTAATGACCCCGCAGCGCTTCAACAAGGCTGTTGACTTCGTCTCGTTCCGGCCTGTGTCAGGCCTGCCAGCTGCAGCTGCAGCTGCGCACACGCAGCTTCGAGGCCCGAGACTGCCAGCCTGCATGGGGGCTCCCAGGGCAGTGAAGCTGCAGGACTTGCTCATATGCAAGCAAGTGCTGGACGAAATTCGAGTGGATTGTATACTTCCTCTGGTGTCTCCTGGACGCAGCACAAGCCCAGCCGCTGCCCCGCACACGCCTGTGAAGCCGCTTGCATGTAACGGTGTGCTCTTGTACGGCCCCTCCGGAAATGGCAAGACTGCACTGGCCCATGCAATTGCTTACAGTGTTCGGACAAGCGGCCGCGCATCAGCGTGGGTGGTAGACTCTGCAGCACTGGTGTCCAAGTTTGTGGGGGAGACGGAAACCGCCCTGGCCGCAGTCTTCCAGCATGCTCGTGCAGAAGCACCATGTTTGCTTGTTTTGGATGGCATCGATGCGCTTGTGCCGGGCTCTGCCAGATCCGCCTCGGCTGCCCAGTCCTCCCGGACTTGGGACCGTGTGCTGAGCACCCTGCTGACGGAGCTGGACGGCATTCACACACAGGGCGGGCATGTAGCACTCCTGGCCACAGCTAACGCAGTGGGTGCTGTGGACGAGGCACTGAGGCGGCCAGGACGCCTGGGCACACACTTGTACCTTGGCCCCCCCTCCCCCGCCCAAGCCGTGGTGCACGCCCAACGCTGGGCAGCAGCAGCTGGGACTGGATTGAAGCATGCGTGTGCAGAAGCTTTTGAAGCGCACTCACGTGGTCACTCTCACGCACAGGTGAAGGGTATCCTGGCAGCAGCAGCCCGGGTCAGGGTGCGACACTCCCTTCACCAGGGGGGCGCGGCGCTGCCTGCGGAAGAGGCGCTCATGACATGTCTACAGGCTTCAAACCTGGCTTCTGGAAAGTAGCGTGCACGAAAATGCGCCCTATTTGCTTCTTCTGCTCCCTGTTTTCGTACACGCGGTTCAGAAAAACGCACGAGGTGGCGACCAAGCCCACGGCCTGCGCGTGCCGCTGAAGCTCCTCAGGCTTGAAGAAGTACGACAGGGTCTGATCACCCCTGACATACAGCTGCTCCCCGGCCTTGTGTCCTGCTTTGAAGCGCAGCATGGCCTCGTCCATGAAGCCGTAGTCCCGGAAGCACAGGAAGCCCCCGGGGCGCAAGTACGCAGCAGCAGCTTCAAAGGCTGCCCGGTGAGCTGAAGCATCCATGGCTGATAGCATGAACAGCATCAACACAAAATCAGCGCCGCCACTTGGGAGGCATGCGACCAGCGGACTGGAGCGAAAATTCGCTTGGGTGGGATCAGCCACAAATGCCTGCACCCTGCGACCATCATAGCTTGGGTGCTTTTTGACGAAATCAATCGCAACTGTGCTCATGTCACATGCCACGACAAACAGCTTTGGCAGCCTCGGCAGCAGCGGGTAAAATGCATTGCCAACTCCACACCCGAATTCCAACAATATTGATGGCTCGTGCGAAGCTCGACGCAAACAGGGGAAGTCTCGCTCAAGATAATGCCTGTCTTTGAAAAAGTTGATTGTATTTGTTCGGTAGAATGCATCCCAGTTTGAAGCAGCGGCGTGCTGGAGCTTTGCTGCACACGAACGTTGTGAGCTTTGCTACAAGAAGTCTCTTCAGCATCCGTGTCGCACCAGTTTCAGATGCAGGGATCGCCTGGCCAGCTGCATTGATTCGTTTGTCTGTTTCTTGTTTCTTCTTGTCAGACCAAGAATGTGCCGGTGTGCCTTGCTTGAATGCTGAGGTACTTGATTGGGGCACGGAGCCCATCGATTTTTCTTCTGGTTGTGGGTTCCATTCCAGCAGCCCAATTTTGATGATCATGCTTTCAGGGTCCCTGCTGAAAAGCCCAAAGACATCGCTGGAAGCCCTCATCATGTCTGCCATCGTAAAAATGAGGCAACTTTTGTATGTTGGGCAAAATCTGAAACCCAGCCTCTGTGGGAAAGAAAATGATTCGGAAAACAATTGCACACGGGGCATTGCGCCAATCCCAATTGTAGGCAGGCACTTATGGCCGTCAAATTATGTTGCTGAACAACTGGCAACATCGGTTTTCTTAAGTGACAACAAGTCAGACGTTTTTCCAGGGGGGGCCTCACACAACATGCAACAGACTACACCTCAGCGAAATTCAGCCGCTTCCAGCCCCATGTGATGGACAACCATCCCATTGTTGCCGGCCGGCAGGCCAAAGAATGCTTGCTAGGCCTGGCTGGTCCCCGTGGCAGCTGACCATCAAGCTGGGACTGCAGACAGCCTGTCTCAACGGGTGCTTGGGGGGGGCACCAGTTTCCTTCATAATGTGGGGGGGGGTGCTATCCACATGCATTCAATGTCTGTCGATCTCGCCATGAAAGAAGCTGTAGTTATGGGAGGGGACTGCTGGCAAATGAGGCCTCTCTCTCGAAACCGGGCAAATAATTCAGCCTTCCTGACCCATTGCCATCTGCAGTACATCGCTGCTTTAGAGCAGACGCTTACAAAAGCGATCTTTTGCCGAATGCTAGGCGCTGTGGTGCACTGGTGCAGGTTCACGGGGTGTGTACCTATCCAATGCTGCTGCTTGCTCCAAAGTAGTGACCATTGCTTTGAAACGATTGACAAGAGTTTTGACTCTCTCCTTTTTATGAAGCTGCCGCACTGGCTTCTTTTGGTCTTGATGCAAACCAGAAGCGCGGGCACCGAAACCAAGCTGCTTGTTCCCACCGGATAAAAAGCCTGCAGCTTGGCGGTGAACAGCCTCTGAAGCATGGAACCGCTGTGTCGGTAAAGCATGGCTGTCCGCGGCATGCAAGCCTTCAAGCCGTGGGCTGGGTTTGGCACTTCTCAACATGCGCGAATGTGTGCGTAGTTGCACAGCTTGCTGCTTGCCGAGGACTTTACTAGTTAACTGGTCTCTTTGCCTGTTGACAGCAAAATATTGACCGAGATCTCTGTGCTGAAAACTTCCTGACAGATTAATGGATCGGAAATTCTCAGCACCTTGTCGAGTGACTTCCAAAGTTTGCTGATTATCTCGTTCCGGCTCATGCCCAGTCGCAGAGAGAATTGAGTCAACATCCGAACCAGGCTCTGGTTCTGCTATTTTGTCTCCTCCTTCACTTGAGCTGTGTTGATTCAGTCTGTGGCGAAGACTTTGAAGTTTGCTTTTGAGTGCAGTCATGCGCATGCCAACTGTATTCCGATTGTTCTTGCGCACCAAATCAAGGGAACAATCTGGAGTCTCGACCAAAGCACCATGGGAATCATCGCTTAATACTCGGCTCGCATCGTCAATTTCGGAAATTTCGGCAGATTCTTGCTGATCACAGGCCCTACTGGCTCCTTTTGCGCCATGAACAAGGTTTTCCTCTGTACTCACTGGCTCAGTCAGCTCACTCGTCGCTAGAACAGTGTCCTCAACAGCTATTTGCGCTGGTTCGGTATTTGGCATCAGACACCCTGATGAGCCTTCTTGGGCTGGCGAGTGAAACAGCTTTCCTCTATCTTCAATCAGGGTGGGGTCCAAAACCTGCAAGACTGCTGCCCCGCCCACCTCGGCGACGGAAACACAACCAGGAATGTCCAGGTGTCTTGAATCATGCGTAAACATATGGTCTGACGTATCTGGAAAATCTGTCTGGTATCTGCCATTGCTTTGCCAAGTGGATGTGTGATGGACAGTTGACGCTTTGTGCGTGTGAGGCGGCACATTTGAGTATTCAGCGGTGCCAGACTCCATTGATGGCGATGAAAGTGCCAACAGCCCAGCGGAAACTTGCCTTTTCTGAATGCCTGCACTCACACTCGCTGGTGAGCCTTGTGCGTATTGTTCTCCTTCTGGGTTGAAATCCTCTTGTGGTGCCCCAACCTGCTCGTGAGAATGCCCATCTCGCGAAGAAGGAGCCAGCTCCAGCGTATTCAAGCCAGTCGGTTCGGCTGTGGCTTTTGGGGCTGTAACATTTGATGCTGAATCGGTATCCAGCACTGCGCGGGCGGTGGCTGTAGCCCCTGCTGTTTGATAATCCTTGTCCGTATCGAGGCCAGTTGCTGCACTAGTACTAGCTATGGGCTGTGGATGCTTACTAACTGCACCACCAAACATTTTGAGCGCAATCATTGCGCTGCTTGCAGCTTTCAGTTTCGCCAGGCCCGGAGGGGCACCGCGAGGTCCTGATTTCGACAGCCGCTTTGTGCTGGTGGACGCTGATCGAGCAGAAGCACCAAGCGATTGTATATGCAAAGATGATGCAGGGACCATGATTTGGCTCTGTGAAAACGAAGTGAGCGTGATGACTGAATATGCTGCATGTACTCGACTTACGTTTGTGCGGGGACGACCCAACGCCTTGTGCTCATTTGCTGTAGGCTGGTTGAACAGCGAAGAATTCATCAAGATATTTCCCCTTGATTCTGCCAAGTCTATACCGCCTGCACTGGTCAAACCTGGCAGAAGGGCGGGCTTGCCAACAGACTGCCTGGCAACGGACACAGGAAGCGTGCCCTTTGCTGCTGCTGCTGCTGTCGCTGCTGGTACTGCGCCTGGCGGGGGCTTGCTGGGCTTGACGCTGGCGCCTGATGCCGGCGGCGTGCCCCTTGCTGCTGCTGCTGCTGCAGCTGGTGTTGGTGCTGGCGGGGGCTTGCTGGGCTTGACGCTGGCGCCTGATGCCGGCGGCGTGCCCCTTGCTGCTGCTGCTGCCGCTGCTGCCGCTGCAGCTGGTACTGGAGCTGCGCCTGGCGGGGGCTTGCTGGGCTTGACGCTGGCACCTGATGCCGGC
>Ga0307982_1001645_pt1 | contig 18181 bp, 9 predicted proteins | sample OrgLakmetagen989_FD_201847 | JGI IMG/M metagenome (GOLD analysis project Ga0307982, IMG submission 201847) | Saline water microbial communities from Organic Lake, Antarctica - #989 | ecosystem: Environmental > Aquatic > Non-marine Saline and Alkaline > Saline | place: Antarctica: Organic Lake... | reverse complement strand
GGTGCAGCAGTGGCCACCAGAACATTGTCGCCTGCGGGCCATTCCTCAGTCGTGTGGTGCGGGCGCTGCACAGGGCAGCAGCTGTCACCGCGGCGGGGGGCAACACTACAGCGGAAGCAACTGCAGACCTATGGCACGACGCCTTGATTGTGCCCACGGGAGTCGCTCCCCCTGTGCGGGTTGCCTCTGCTTCCCAGCAGCTGCAGGCGGAGCAGCAGGAGCTCAGCGATTGGAAGAACGCTTTTTCCCTGGGCATCGCACCTGCCTGGCTGGCACTGCGCACGAAGCTATCCGATGGCGTGTACCTTACATCCGCAGTGAGCAACAGAATACTGGCAGTCACCGCAGAGGGCTTGGATTTATCTGGTGCGCTGTCCATGGGCCCTGGGCAGGCCCAGGGGGAGCGGCACATCGTGGGGCGGGCGGAGGGCGAGGGGCCCCCTGCAAGCGACACCACAGCCCCAGCGGGAGATGTCGCGGCACATAGTACCCTGCGTGTATGTGTGCGCACCCCTGCCTCTGTGCTACCTGCTCTGGGGAAGCGGGAGCTACTGGTGACCGTGGTGAGCAACCAGCCCCCCCCCTGCGCCATACGAGGGGGGGCTTGTGTCCTTGGGCCTGGTGCCGCCTTATCCATGGCCGAGCACAGTGCCGTGAGGTGGGAGTCTGGTGGCCTGGGGCTGCTGCAGGACAACAGCCTGCTGCCGGATCGGCAGTACCCCCTGCACGCCCAGGGGGCCATGGCACGCCTGAAGGCCTCCTTCCGGGCGGGGGAGGGGGAGCATACCGGGGGGCCAGCCGCACCGGAGCAGCTGCTGCTGTCCGACGGCGTTGCCTTGGAGGAGGGCGAGCTGTCTCGGCATGCCTTGGCTGCGTCGTTGCCGTACTCCTTCTCAGCGTGGAGTGCTCGGGGGCGCCTGCCGCCGCCCCCCCTGTCCCTCAAAGCCCCAGACATCTGCCTGGAGTGGTCTCAGCGCGATACATTGGCGGACTCCACGTGGCTGTACATGCATGTGGCGGTGGCGCCGCGTGCCTCCAGCGGCGTGCAGGCACTGCAGGCCCCCCAGCACCAGGTGCACAACTTCCAGCTGCTGCGGCACTGGAGCAGATTGCTGAATCCTGCAGCATGGATGGCGTGGCTGGTCACGGGTGACGCGGTATTCACCAGCGTCACTTGGCGCATGCCTGTGGGCTCACCCCCCCTGACATGGCTTGGCCTGCGTGGGGCTGGGCAGCTTGTGCAGCTGCACCCGTTTCTGGGCTACCAAGTCTCCGTGACATCCTCAAAGTGCGGCACACATCAAGCCCCGCCTGCGACTCTGGCCAGCCAGACTCCCGCGTTGTGGCACGCTGTGGCATTCGGGGATGCCGCCGCCGGCCCCAAGGCCCTGTGGCACGCGGCGCCCATCGTGGCGCACTCCAGCGGCGCAGACTGGGACCGCAAAGACAGCGGGTTGGTGGCCTTGGTAGCGCAGGAGCTGGCTGCGCTGCTGCTTGGTTGGCCCCGGCAGGATGCGCAGAGCCTGGCGGCGGCCCAGCTGATGGGGCGCAATAGGCTGGGAGGCGCGGGCGCCCCTACCATCACCAACCACTGGCTGAAAGTCACACATTTTCCAAACACGTCGGCTGTGCCTGCCCTGTCTCTTCTGAGCGACCCCCGGTGTGCACGGGAGGTGCAGCTGAGCGCCGCCCCCAGCAGCATCCTGCTCACGTGGCTGCCGCAGCGCCTGCCCTGGCTGCTGTGTACCCTGTGTAGCGTCATCATGCTGCACTTGGCCTTGGCGCAGGGGCTGTGGGTGACGCGCCGCATTGCCTGGAAGTGTGGAAAGCGCCTGTGGCGTGCCAGGCTGTGGGAGTACGCATGCCACAGCAGCATGGGGGGACAGGGGGCCTTCCCACAGCCCCAGTTGCCGCAGTACGCCCGCTTCCCCTCATTGGCACATGTGCAGCGACACCTGTGGCTGCCCCTGCTGCTGCTCAGCGTCTGTCTGGCAGCTGCGTCTGCATCCCTGCGGGCGGCGTTGCACCCCCCCCTGGATTGGCAGCTTGGCACCCCCCATCCTGGACTGGGCACCCCCATTGAGTGGCGCCCAATGACACTGCAAGAGCACCTTGCCTTGCATGTCCTGTCCATTGTCCTGGTGGCGGCGTACTGCCGTCTGCTGTCGGGTATTTCAAGGGTGTTTGGGTGGGGCTCTCGGGGTGCGGCGCTGCTGCGCTCGGCGGCAACCGGCATGCTGCAGTACGCCTTTCGCAAGCGTTGGCTGCATCCGTGTATTACGCACCGGTGCTGCCTTGCTGCAAGCCCTGCCACAGGCTTCCTGGACGTGGCATACCGGAAGCGCACCAGCAGCCACAGCGTCACGGGTGACGACGACGGGGGGCTGCAACTGCCCCCCCTGCAGAGCCTGAGTGGTCATAGCACCATTGATGCTCCCCATGCTGCATCTGCTGGCTGCTTGAGCGTTTGGGATGTGCTGGTGCGGTGGGCCGCCCCAGCCGCCGGCGACCCATTCCAAGGCAGCGACCACGGCTCTGCCCTCAGCGGCAGCTCCGCCTCCCAGACTGGTGCTGAGTTCGGAGCGCAGTACGTAGTGTCGCCCCCCCGTGTCACCCCACATCTACACGAAGGCGCTCGAGGGGCAGGGGAGGGCGATGGCGATGCACAAGGGGTCATGCTTGGCCTGCGGGCAGCCGCACGCCTCGACCTGCGGCGTGGCATGCAAGAGCCGCAGGACAGCATGGGCTTGCAGCTCGGCGCTGAGCTATCCCTGGGGTTTGATTCAGATTCCACAGAGGGTGCGCAAAGCCCTGCGGCGCTGCACTCGATCGCCGGCAGGCCTGTCTCCCCCGTATCTCCGCAGCGCCCCCCCATGGCCATATTCAAGGTGGGCATTGCAGCACCAGCGCCACCGCAGCAGCAGGTGCGCAATGGTCATGGGCGCATCTTCGTGCAGCTGCCGCCGCAGGCTGAGGAGCCTCCCAGCGCGGTGGGCACCTCCAGCAGTGTCCGAGCCAACCTGCAGCCAGTGCCCACCATGCCACCCCTACATGTGCGCACGCTATCCAGCAGCGCATTTGTGTCCAATGAGGGGCCGCACACGCCCAGCCTTGTGCGCAGCCATTCCTTGGGGGGGCTGTCAGCTGCTCTGGGCGGCGGCATCTCCCCCCTGCATTCCTCCCTGGCGCTGTCCTCCATATCCCTTGCATCCAAATCCGTGCAGCGCGCAGCAACGGGCCTGCGCTCGCTGACACTGGGCGTCACAATGCCCCGTACAGAGTCTGGGTTATTGAGTCCATCGTTCAGCTCAGCCCGGGGCATCGGGGTTGGGCCCTTTGACACCCCCCCCTCACCCCTTGGCCGAGCAGGACCCACCTCGGCGCGTCTGCCCCAAAGCGGCGGCACTGAACAAATGCCCAACAGTGGCAGCAGCACTCTGGTACGAGAGGGCCATGCCCGCAGGTGGGGCTCCCGCTCCTCCGCGGAGCTGGCTTCCGCCCTGGCAGAAACCGCTGCAGCCGACTGTGCCCCTGGGGGGGTGGAAGTGCAAGATGTGCACAGCAACCGGGGCAGCACATACACCCCACCGGCCATGGAGGTGGTGCATACAGAGTCCTACTCCAGCACGGGCTCCGGCACAGGCCTGCCCCCCCCAATGTCCGTGGCCGCCGCGGCCGCCCTGTCCTTCCATTCCAGGGCGGCGGCTGCAGCCGAGGAAGAGGCGGGGACAGGTGGGGGGGGTGATAGCATGGGCAAGCTGTCCAGTATTTCACGGGCGCTGCTGTCCAGTAATGCTGCCTCCGTGTACAACTCAAGGGGTGGCTCGTCCACCAAGTCCGGGGAGGGGGGGGGCAGCGATGAGCCGCCCCCCATGGACCCCCCCTTGCCCGCAGGCGACACCTCAGCTTTGTTGCTGGGCATGGAAGACTGCGCAGCCCAAGACGCCATCGGGCAGGAGATGGCTGCGCTGTGGGCTGTGCAGGACGCACAGGCCTTGAACAGCGCCATCCGCGCCCTGCACTGGCTGCTGCACGCCCCAGCCATGCTTGTGCTGCATGCCTTGCTGCGCTGCCTGCCGGCCAGCAGCACTTGCCTGCCGCTGCTGCGCAGGTGGGACGCATTGGCGCAGCAGCCCGGCCCCTGGCTGCTGCCGGTGCCAGCACTGGAGCAGGGCACAGCAGAGGCGGCGCAGCAGCCCAGCCCCAGCGGCATGCCACCAGACATGCAGCCGACCATGGACACGGAAGCACACCAGAATGGGCATGACAACTGCCCTCGTCGCCGGCTTGCCCACGATGTGTCTGCCGTCGCCCACGTCAGCCACAGCGCACAGGGGCAGCCACAAGCCAGTACTTCGGCCAGGAGGGCATGCTACTCTGTGCTGGTCACTGCAGCTGTTGCAGTGCAGCGTGTGCTCAAGCTGCCAGCACGCGCCCTTGCGTTCCTGCGGGCCATTTCGCAGCCCCAAGCCGCCCTGCTGCTGCTGCTACTGGCCTCTGCGTCGGCCTGGGTGGCGCTTGTGAGCATCGCCCTAGTCATGCCATGGCTGGTGGTGGCGGGTGCATTCACGGGGCTGCTGCTGCAGACGCTGCTGGCTGCAGCCACACTGCCCCCTGCCGCCCTGCTGCACCGCGCCACACAGGCACAGGCAGCAGCCGGCAGCGCCAGCGCCAGCGCCACCCTTGCCCGGGGGGGGCGCACCCGCTCCGACAGCGTGGCAGACGCAGACGCAGCCTTGCAGCACTTTGCCATGGGGGCGGCAGTGGCGGGTGAAGCTGCCCTGAACGAAACGCGGCACCAGGAGGGCATCGTGCTGCTGTATCTGCTGCTGCTGCTGAGCAAGGCCACCAGCGTCATGTACACAGCTGAGGCCACGCTGCAGCTGCGACACCCATTTCATCGCGACGTGCTCCTGGCACTGCCCATGGCCCTGGAGCTATTTGCCGCCCGTGCTGGCAAGCCCCTGTCTAATTCCGCACAGCTGCTGGGGCAAGTGTGCCTCCTGGCGGCATTCGCTCTTGTCTCCCAGGGATTCATGTACAGCATCGCCCCAGCGGTGGCAATCCACGCCGCAATGAGCCTGTGTGCCCGAGTGCACCACGCCCTGGCACACACTACGCCTGGCAAGGTTGGCACTGCGCTTTACAGGCGACTTGAGTTCCTGCTGGCATCCTTGCCAGGGCAAGTGCTGGCCTGCAGCAGCTGCCGTTGGAGCCGCCCGCGGCACCCGCAGTCATCCACCACTCATGCGTAAATTAATCATCCATTCATGCCTAGTACACTCTACTTGCGGGAGGGGCGCTCGCGGGAGTGGGGCTTCTCCTGCAGAGGGGGCATGCTGCCTACCTTGCCGCGTTGCTGAAGCGCAGAGAAGTCATCGCTGGGACGCTGCTCCACTGCAAAGGAGTACTCGCTGGGGCGCTGCTCCATGACCGCGTACTCGCTTGGGCGTTGTACCATCAGCGGGCGCTGTGTGGCGGCCTGTGCCACTGCTTGGCTGGCGGGCCCGCTGGCTGCGGTGGGCGTCTCGTTGCCGCTGCCGCCAGCAGTGCTGAACATGGTGGGGGGGGTGTCTAGGGGGCGCTGCTCAAAGAAGTTGTACTCGCTTGGGCGCTGTTCAATGATGGGCTGCGGTGCTAGGCCAGAGGCACCTGAGGGCAGCACTCGGCCTGCCGCGAAGTCCGCCTCCTGCCGCCAGGGCGCCGCAATGTCTGGCTGGGCCTTGAGGCTGGTGCGCCGGGGACGGTGGTGCTCAAACAGCACAGTACCATCATGCAGAGGCACCTTCACAGCGTGATATGCTCGATCATGGGTAGCTTTTTTGTTGTACTGCCACTTGACGATCACCACAGGCATTGAGCCGTCTGTCCGCAACAGCACTGAATGAATGTGGGCCGCGCCTCCAACAGCAAGCAGCATGAAACGCTGCAGGTCTAAACTGGCAGGCCCAGTTGTTTTCATTGACTTGATTGGGTCCGAAACGTTGCTTGTAGATGTCACAGCCTTCACTTTGGACGCCATTTTGAAGCGAGTAGTGGTAATGGCGTGTTGTAGCAAGTGGAGTTCATGCTCGCTGCGAACCACGAAGTGATCGTCGGTGCCATCAAACAGAATGCCATTGAACTCTTCATAGATTGACAGTTCTTCGCTTGAGGCGTCGACACTCTGTGATGATAACTGCTTGCCACCTGCACAAAGCCAGTGATCATCTGATTCTTGATGCTCATGCACGCAGCTCACCAAATGCTGCCTGGAGAAGACTGCGGCCAACTTCACCAGCAGAACTGGCCATGACTATTAACAGTGTAGAATGGGGCCGGCCCTAGGTGTCGGGACGCTGTTGAGCTCTTTGTGGCACCGATCACGCAAAGCTGCTTCCCTCAATGGCGAGACTATGTCAAGTGGAAGGCGCTGTTGAGCGAAAGAACTCCAAGCGTAGCATGGAATATGATTGGATATGCAACGAAGTGGGACTTTCTCCAAAAAGCTGTCGCTCCACAAACCAGACCAAATATGAAGGGACCCCGGTTTGGGGCGCGAGGGGGGCACACACGGCGTGCCAGCTGTCTATCAGTCGAAACCGGCCGCATGACTCGCACGCAGAGCATAAGTCAACAGCTTGCCGAGTGTTGCTCACAGTTGCACAGGGCTTTATAAAACGGGTTGCCTATGGTGTATATTAGCAGCGACGGTAAGCACTAGTATTCTTTGAGATTTCTCTCATACGCATCACTGTCTCAAGTTCCACAGGTAACGTCGCTCCGAAAAAGTCATGGTGCCGCCTGGGCATCATTTCAGATGCATTTTGGGGCCTAATTGGATTCGTGTATCTGTTTGCTTCAACCCTGTGTGGGGTAAGTCGTGCGATTACCAGACTTTTGGTAAGCGTGGTCATGCAGACCTGCGTTTCATCCTTTCGTGACTGCAGGGACACTCAAAGGGTGGAAATGTAGCCCGGCTGAATGTCGCAGGTAATTCATCCTCTGGTAGTGGAGGCGGTGGTGGAGGCCGAGGTGGCGGCGGCGGCGACGGCAGTGACAAGCCTGCAGCCAGGTGGCGAGGGCAGCAACGTGGCGGCAGCGGCGGCGGGGCACCTGGAGGGGCCCGCAGCATCAGCAGTAGCGCCAATGTGCGTGGCATGGCCAACAGACCAGCCATGCCCCGCGGAGGCGGATGAGGATAAGCCACGCAGTCCCCCACTGCGTGGCCTCCTGTCTGCCTGTGCAGGTGAGGAGGGCTTGCGCGCTGCTGGTCGGCGCGCCTTGTGACGGCGGCAGGGCGAACCCCACGGGGCCCCTGCCGTTCGATGAATGCACCACACACCTGCACCCGCCACTACCCCTTGCTCATGCGTGTGCTCGCTGCGCCTGGTTGATGACTTGCTGGTGAAACGCCAGAGCCACCATCACAGCCACGCCCACCCACACCAAGAAGTCATCCAGCAAGCCAAACACACCAAAGAGTGCTTCAGGGATCAAATCCACAGGGAGCACAGTGTACACCAGCGCCCCAAACAGTACACAGAGCCTCCTTGCAGATATGAACACGCTGGCAATCTGCCGCAGAGTGCCTGGGTTCTGCAGCGCCCGTCCCAACATGCCCACTGTGAAGCGCAGTGCAGTGCCCAGGTGTCCCCACTCCCCCATGCGGCGCGCCTGCTCAGGCCCAACTTGTGCATTGTACTCCCTGAGTTGTTCCGTGGCCTCTGGGTGCTGCGGTGTGTCGCCCGCCGGCAGCAGCAGCACCACATCGCCACGGCAGTAGGGGCAGCGCACAGGCTGCGGCGCGTACTGGGCACGCCAGTACTGCAGCAGGCAATCCGTGCAGAACTCGTGATTGCACGACGTGATGCAAGGGTTTGTAGGCTGCTGCAGGCAGATGGGGCAGTCATCACCGGTGGCTGCACCTGCATAGCCCAGTGGCGTTGCTGCTGGCTGAGCATTCTCGGCATTGTCGACGCCGTGCCGGTCTGCGCAACCAAGACACGTGGCAACGGCGCCGCAGCACAATAGACCTGAAAAACAGCTGCAGATTGGAAAGCAAATGGTTGCTGCTGCCACAGCGGCCATGACTAAAACCAGCACTTCATCGGCTACTGCCTCGATCAGGGGCATGCCTCAAAATTTCTCAGAAGCAAACCACAACTCCAGTCGAACATGAATGCTAGATTACGATGCAAACACAAGCCCCCTGTGAGCATTCATGGATGCACTCAGAATAGACATGTCAAAAAATGTGCTGTTTATTCCGCGAATACCGCTGTGCAGGCTGACGCCTTCTCCAGGCTCCCCGTACCGCAGGCAGGGGCCCCCGTAGGGGCCCAGCGTCGAGAGGCCCAGTCAGCAGGAGAGGCTGAGAAGCAGCGAAGCGTACCATTCTCGGCACATAGTGAGTGGCAATTGACCCATCCCACCCACCCGGGTTTAAATTGGGGTAGCAAGATTGACCCCAAATTTGATCATAGCCATTACTTCGACCCCACCTGTGCAGCAGGGAGCTCTCCCTCAGATGACAATCCGCGTAGCCCACCATATGCATGAGGCCCTTGCACATGCTGCCTGATGAGTGCATTGCACACCAGCAGCAATCCCCACTTGCTCTCAGACGTGCTTACAGAAGCTACTTGACCGATCGTCGGTGAAGCGCCATGACTGCCCCGACGGCAAGGGCGACCCCCACCCACAGCAAGAGGTGCTCCCTCAACAACCCGAACGCCTGCAAGAATGTATACGTAGCACCAAACACCTCGTAGATCTAGATGAGCACGCAAACTTGCCACAGGAATGCAGAGAAGCCACTGATTGCAGCGAGGACGCGAGGAAACCCGCAAGAACTACAGGACACGCATATGCTATGTAGCTGCCAGCAGCAGCTATTTCTCTCCACTGTGGGGCCCTTGTACGCGTTAAACTCTTGAAGTTGTTTGACTACCTCTGGGTGTTGCGCTGTGTTGCCTACCGGCAGCAATGCCTCCACACGTGCATTGCAGCTGAGGCAGTTCAGTCAGTGGCACCGACAGCGGCTGCGCGCGCCAGTGATCCGGCATGCAACCCGTGCAGAACGTGTGGTTGCATGACGTGATACAGGGATGTGTAGGCTGCTGCAGGCAGATATGGCAGTCTCCTGTGCAGCCCTGTGGCATTTGTGCACGTGCACGTGCTTGCTCTTCAAGCAATTTAAGCCGGGCACATCGATATCATGCGCCAAGTACTCGCACAGCGCGTGGCCACAATGCATAAACAGATACAAAGCAGCAGCTGTAAAAATCATACCTGAGACGAACGACCGCGATGTCGACATCACGACTGCAGCTGCAGCTGGCCTGTTTGGGAAAATTGTGCAAGAAACGCGAAATGGAAGTGGCACAAGTGTTGTTCAGGAAACTGGGACTAGGTAGGTACGCCACGCGCACACACAACCGAAAGTTACGGCACACACGACAAGGATATGTCAGCGTGCAGGCGGCAACCACACATGAAAGGTGTGTGTGTGTGTGTGTGTGTGTGTGTGTGTGTGTGTACATGTGTTCGTTCGTTCGGGGAATATTTTGGTTGGCACGGTTGGCCACTGCTGCATGCCTGTTGGCCCCAGCGATTGGACCCAAGGGGGGGCTGAACCGCAAGTCGCACGCATTAGGGAGAGCGAGCGATGCATCCTCCACAATATATTGTCGGTGTCTTTCGAGCGGCATCAGGGATGCCTTCTTCAATTACTACTCCTGGAGCGTCACCAGTGCTGCTGCGCGATTTCGTTTTGTATAAATGCTCCATCTCCGCATCCCCCCACGAAGCTGGCAGCCTCGCCAGGCGCACACCATACACAATGTTATTACTTGTGATTCCCTGCTGCAACGTCAGCGTACGAGCGGTGAGCCCCCGGAGACGGCTCCTCATCGGTGGGCAACGGGGCCCATTGTGCTCCCCCCCCGGGCGCCGACCCCCCCCCCATCAAGCGCTGCAGGCACCGCATGCGCAGACAGCACAGCAGCTGCTGCACACAGGCCGGCATGCCCAGGCTCTGGCTGGCATCTTCGGCGCTCTGCCATTCCTCCACGCCCAGCAGGTAGGGGGGCAGGGGCCAGCTGCCGCTGCTCGCGGCGGACGCCACCACCCGCTTGCGGGCCTCATCAGCCCACAGCACAGTGGAGGCCAGCAGCGTGACAAAGACCCAGTCGCCGAATGCCAGTGCTTCCGTCTGGAACACGGCCTGCAGAGGCGGAAAGTGCACAAGCAGCACCAAGGAGAGCAGCGACCCCCCCACCGCCATGTTGAAGAAGCTGTTTGCGCCGAGCCCCAGAGCGAACACAGAGTGCGTGCTGGAGCGCGATGCAAGGGCGTTGAACATGTCGAACAAGACGAATGTCGCGAATGTCATGGTGGTGTCTCGGGTGCTCACTGTGCCGTCCGCCATCATCTCCCGTTGATACACGAACAGTGTGCCCAGCAGCATGATGCTGCCAGCCATGAGCACGCGACAAAGCAGCCCACGGGTGACGATGGGTTCCTGTCTTGGCCTGGGGGCTTTGTCCATGACCGCCGCCGGCACCGGCTCCACCCCCAGGGAGATGGCTGGTGCGCCGTCCATGAGGATGTTGATGAACAGCACCATCATGGGGGACAGCGCGTTGGGCAGGCCCAGGGCTGTGGTCACCGCCACCAGCCCCAGCGCCGCCACAGAGGTGGACAGCTGGAACCTGCAGAAGTTGCGGATGTTGAAGAATGTGCCCTTGCCCTCCCGCACTGCGGCCACCACGGAGGCCAAGTCGTCGTTCAGGAGCACCATGTGCGCCGCCTGCTTGGCCACCTCCGTGCCGCTGCCCATGGCGATGCCGATGTCTGCGGCGCGCAGGGCGGGGGCGTCGTTCACGCCGTCCCCCGTCATGGCCACCACATGCCCCGCACCCTTCAGCGCCTGCACGATCTTCAGCTTGTGCTTGGGGGTGGTGCGGTACAGCACACGCACAGAGCCCAGGCGCCTGCCCAGATCCTGAGGCGACAAGCGGTCCACCTCGGAGCCCGACAGTGCCGTGGCATCGTCCTGGACGGCGTCATCGCGCCCCCCCCCAATCAGGCCCAGCTGCCGCCCAATGGCCAGGGCAGTGGGCTTGCTATCCCCTGTGATCATCACGGTGGTCACGCCACCCCGGCGCAGGGCGGCGATGCTGCTCTCCGCTTGCTGCCGGGGGGCGTCATGGATGCCCACCAGCCCCAGAAACACCAGACCATGCCCCTGCCCCCCAGGGGACACGCCGCCACCGCTGCCGCCAGGGCTGTCCTCGTTATCATCGCCGGCATCCCCTGGGGGCCACGTGGAGTGTGCCCGAGCAGCTGGGGGGAACTGTGGAATACTGTCCCCCGCCGCCACCGCCACCACCCGCAGGCCTTGGCGCGCCATGTCCAGGGCTGCAGCGTGCACCGCCTCCACATGGGAGCCATCCAGAGGGAGGGCAGTCCCTGATGGGCCCAGCGCAAAGGCACACAGGGGCACCACCACCTCTGCAGCGCCCTTGACGTGGTACGTCTCACCCGCCACCATAGCCCAGCCAGCATCGGGGGAGCCCCCATACTCCCCCTCTGCGACTGCGCTGCCCACCGGCTGCCCTTGGTTGTCCCGCACCCGCACAGCCATCCACTTGCTGCCGTGGGAGAAAGGCACTTCCAGGGTGCGCTGCAGGGGCGCGTTGCTGCCGGCATCCCCCCCAAGAGTGCCGCCGCTGCTGCCGCTGCCGCCTGCAGGCGAGAGTGCCCCCGCGACGCTGGGCGTGGCGGGCACAGAGGGGTCCTGTGACCCGCAGTCCACACGGGGGGACACACCTGCTTTGTCGGCCGCCACCAGCATGGCAGCTTCGGTGGGCTGCCCCACCACGGCCACCTCCCGGGACGCACCCCCCCTCGCACCCCCTACCTGCGCATTGCAACAAATGGCGGCACTGTTGAGAGCGGCAAGCAGTTGCGGTGTGCTTGCCACATCCACAGGGGTGTCATTGCAACGGGGCCCATCGTCTGATCCAATGCTGTAGCCCCCCCCGCCCAGCGTCACAGTATGCCCGCTGGTGGGCAGGGCCTGCTGGCGAGACACTGCAGATGCCAAATCCTTCAGCAGCGCGTGCGCGACGACTGCAGCACTGCCCTTGCCTGCAGAAGCAGCAGAGCGGGCGGGGCGCTCGGGGGCAGCAAAGCCCCACACCCGCGTGGCGGTCATTTGGTTGGCTGTCAGCGTTCCCGTTTTGTCGGCGCACACCACAGTGGCACACCCCAGCGCCTCCACGGCGGGCAGCTTCTTCACCACTGCTTGGCGCTTGCTCATGCGTTGCACCGACAGCGCCAGGGTCACCGTCACCACAATGGGGAGGCCCTCCGGGATAGCCGCCACGGCCAGTGACACCCCCATGGTGAATGTCTCCAGCAGGGGTCGCCCCATCACCGCGGTGCCAAACAGCACCATGACGACGATGATGGCGATGGAGATGACGGAGATGGTCTGCCCCAGGGCGTCCATGCGCTCTTGCAGGGGGGAGCGGCCGTCCTCCGTGGCGGCCATGAGGTGTACCATGCCCCCCAGCACCGTGTGCGCTCCCGTGCCCACAGCCACCACACGCCCACGCCCGCCCTGCACAAATGTCCCCATGAACGCGATGCATTTGAGGTCTGCCAGGTCTGCCGTGGCAGCGTCGTGGCCCTCGCTGTCGAGGTGGGGGGGGTGGGCGGCTGCCACTGGGGGGGCCTGCTTGCGGGCGGGGCGACCCTCCCCAGTCAAGCTGCTCTCGTCCACGCTCAGTCCATGTGAAGAGATCACGCGGCAGTCGCAGGGCACCTTGTCGCCGGTGCGCAGGATGATGATATCGCCAGGCACCACCTCGGAAGCCTGCAGCACGACAGCGGAGCCGTCGCGCAACACGGCACAGGTGGTGGGTGCAAGGTCACGCAGTGCAGCAATGCTTTGATCTGATTTATATTCTTGAATGAAGGCAACTGTTGTCACAATTGTGATTGCCTGGAAAAGAGCGCTGTGCAATTTTGGAGCAAAAGAACTTCCTTCGAGCTCACTCACAATCAGAATGCTCACGGCATCATCCCACTGCCCTACAAGGAAAGAAATGACCGCAGATGTCAAAAGCAGTCCGATCATTGGGTCTTTGAACTGTTCCAGGAACTTCTTCCAGAGTGGATCCTCATCATCTTCGGGGAGCTCGTTAGGTCCGCAGGCCACACGACGGTCTGCAACCTCTGCCGCAGTCAAGCCCACAGATGAGTTGACCTGCAGTGCCGTGCAAACAGCTTCGTGGGTACGACTAGCTGCATCGTGTGCCTCAATAGTGCGCCAAGCTGCCATGGGAGATGCTGCCTTTGAAAGCTGGTGGAAATCTGCAAATCCCGCTTTGAAGAAGTGTTTGCCCAATTCGCAAGGGGCTGCTGCAAAACCGCACAGAGAGTGAACAACTGTGAAATGAAAGCATTGATGTACATAGAATGTCATCAAACGTAGACACGGCTTGGTAAAGGCTGTAAAACCCCCCTCTCATGCGGCCAGCGCTGCTGGGCTGCTTGGGGCCTCACACCTGGTGAAGCTCCAAGCGACTTCGTTGTATTGCCCCAGACTTGAATGTTCGATTATTTGTCTTGAGTTGGGTGCTGTGACCTGTGTCTACGTGCCGGGCTGTGCCAAGCAACTGCCCGTGTCACTGTGCCGAGCAAGGCGTTGATCATGACGCCCCCCAGCATGCCACGGGCATGAAGAATCTTGAACGCTTGAACTTGCAGCCGCCTCTACCCAGCATGGGGGGGTGCCAGCTGGCCGGCGCCACGGCCCCCCCTGCGGCGAGCATGACAAGGCATCCTCCCCCCCACGGTCAGCACCAGCTCGTACGTGACGATGCCCCCCGGCCATCCTTGGCGGCGCGTGAGGTATATTGGTCCACTTAACCGCTGCATGAGAACACCAAGAGGTCAAGCGTCTTTGAATTCTCGGCAGAAACACAATAAAGCCTCTTGTTCGTATCACCCCCCTTTGCTTTGCAACCTGCCCTTCCGCTCAAGCATCAAGCCGCGTCAAACAAAAAACAACGCCGTGAGAAACGAGTCGTGTATCAGTATGGTAGTTCACGTGATTTGGCATCGCAACTTTGTGTTTCACTGGTGCAACGATCAACTCACTCGCCCGCTTCGCACGAGACCTGGGCTGAATTCTACACCGATAGCAGTATATAGAATGAGCCGATGCCCACCACCTGAGCTGATGTCCAGCTCTGGTGATATTGAAACTGTTACTGTGGCTCCTACGACCCTGCGCTTCGTGCCTACGATTACTGCCGAGTGCCACCGCTTTCTCGTGAGTTCAGCAGAAAGGTGTCCGTCATGCCTCCCAATGACCTGCTTTAGCTGCAGGCTCAAAGCACAGATGCGCTCTCATCTTCACCCAATCTTGGCCAAGAAGTGAGTCCTTTGAGATGTTTTTATTTTGCACGGCTTCATTTTCGTGTTCACAACGTAGACCACGGAGAGTGCGCTAACGGCATGCATGAAGGGAATTGTCGTGCTGCTGCTGGGGGCACACGACGAGCGCACGGCGTAAGTGAGCGAACACCAAGGTCGTGGACATGATTTTACTTGCACAATATTGGTGCAGTGTTTTGCAGCTTGCGACTGCCCAGCACCAATCTGCCACATGGCAGCTGCACATGCAAGAAGACCCTGAGTCCAGTGCATCCCAGCAGCAGCATTGTACTCTAGAAATCCCAGCTGATAGTTTGACGAGTTTAAGCCTATTTTCTATCGGTGGCGGTGGTGATGAAGAAGCCTCTGTTGCCGCCACGCTGCGCTGGAGGGAGTGCCGTGTGCAGGTGCCCGCCCTTCCCCCAGGCACGGCTGCGTACGCGCTGCCCCCTGCTGACAGCGCAGTCTCCTTCATGTTCATGGATGACATCTCAGCCAAGCGCACCATGCTGGCGGTCGCGTCGCTGCGTGGCATCCGGCTGAGGCAGCAGGCTCGTGCCGACGCTCAGGCCTGCGCAGCTGCACCGGTGCAAACGGGCTTGGTGCCAAGACAAGCGCGACGCACGCAGCAGCGCATGCTTCATGCCGTGCGCAGTCGGAACACTGTACTTGAAGCGCTCAGTGTTCTGAAGCGGGCGTGCGCAGGTGGCCTGCTGCAGTCACTGCAAGCCGCACTGGCTGACCCAGAACCCTGGCTGGCAGTGCAACTGTGGGGTGCTGAAGCGAATGCAGCATTCAATGAACGGTCAGAAACCCTGCATGGTCGCAGCCTGGCTGACTGCTTGGCTTGTAAGTTGGTTGACCTGCTGCCGGTGTGTTGGGATGGGCCCCTGCACAAGGCTGAATGAGAAGCACTGCTTGACAAAAGAGCAAGCACATCTCATGCATCCAACAAAGGTTGGTCTGTCGATTATCAGCTGCTTTTATCATTATCGTTCCTTGGCATTGCCCGGGCCGCGATGGAGGACTTCTTGGCTAGGCTTGAAAGCCGCGGACAAGCAGCAGCTGGCAGGGCGAGTTCCCACGAACGGGCTTCTTGTTCACTGAAAAGATGTTTCTTGTGCAGAACACAAATCCCTTCTCCAATAATTTGAGTGAAGATGACTCTACAGGAGATATTGGCCCAGGCATGAAGGCGTTGAAGCCCATGCAAGCTCAAATGGCAATCGAGGGCATGCTGCTAGACTTTCTGCAGATTTTGAGTGGCAGCAGAAACTGTGCATTATTTGTATCTGTAAGAAAATGAATCTCGTGATTAATCAGGGCCCTTACATGCTTCAGTGCAGGAACTCTCAAGCCGCGGAAAGCGGAGCCGGGAGTCTTCTGAGGACTCCAGCCAACAAAGCCGAACTGCAGAAAGTCAAATTGCATTCATTCCAGCAACAAGTTTACAAGAAGGACAAGCATTTTCATCGGTTCTCGGAATTCAGGCCTCACAGCAAGCATACTTGGAGTCATTCCATGGCCGATGGGCAGAACTCAACAGCGTTGCGGACAGCCGACTGAACAGACAAGCTCAACTGTGGCGAGTCATGCAATCGAGCCATAATGCACTCAGTGAATGCCGAAAAATCACCCAGCGAGAAGTGTATTATCTACACGCTGGCAGCGGCATATTCCGCAGTCAGAATGACAGCAACTCGGCGCTGCAGCTGTTCTCTAACATCACCAAAATTCCGCGAATATGCCTGGGGTTCGTCACCAGTGCCCGCGGCCTATTTTGTGGCTCCCTTGCTTACAAATACGACGATGGGGTTTCTGAAGCAGACGCAGGTGCGAGTTTGGTGGTGGCGGGACACCGAGCTGTGGGGGTCCCCGCAGACTTCTTGCAGTCAGAGCTCAAGCTCGACATGGCCAGCATGCCTGCAGCGCGCCAGCCTGCATTTGTGCTTGTCATAGAGAAAGAGTGCATTTTCCAGCGCCTTGCCGAGGACCGATTCTTCGAGGCACACCCGTGTGTGCTGGTGACAGCGAAAGGCATGCCGGACATTGCAACACGCGCCTTTGTGTGGCGCTGCCACACAGAACTGAAGCTTCCAGTGTTCGGATTGAGCGACTGGAACCCGTATGGCCTGGGCATCATGCTGGCGTACAAGGCGGGAGGCGGGGGGCGCGATGCTGAGGGCAGTGCATTCAATGTTCCCCTGCGCTGGCTGGGCCTGCACCACGCCCACGCAGAGCGCTTTGATGTGCCACAGTCTGCCTGGCAGAGCCTAACTCAACGCGACATAAGCCGCACACGTGGGCTGCTGGAGCATCCCAGCGTGCAGTGGCACGAGAGCTACGGCGAGGAGCTGCAGTCCATGCTGGCTGCAGACGGCAAGCTGGAGCTGGAGGCCCTCCTGGCCAACGGCCTGCAGTTCATGGCGGAGACGTACTTGCCCCAGCGCTTGCTGGATGGCGATGCAGAGTAGGCAGCACCTCCAGAACAATTACACAACAGTCTGCCCCGTCACGTCGCCCTGCATGCCCCCGCTGCCCTGGGCGGCTTGCTGGCCCTGGGGCGCTGAGGCTGCAGCTGCCGGCTGTGCTGCCGCGCTGGACGTGCCGAAGATGCTGTTGCTGATGCTATTAGTGATGGCAGGCAGCACGCCAGGGAGCGCAGCGAGGCCAGCAGCGCCAGCCAGCCCTCCCCCCATGCCGGAGAGCCCCCCTGCAGTCTGGTTTGCGCCAGAAGCAGCGCCGGCCTGCTGACTGCAGCGGGTGTAGCCTGTGACATTGGCCCCAGTCAATGCCAACGCGGTGATGCACACTAGCAGCCACTGCACGTCAAAGGTCAGCAGCGCCAGCAGCGCAGCAGAAACCCAAGCGATCATGGCACCGTACAGGCCGCCCCAAAAGATTCGACTGTTCATCGCTGGCACACGCTTTTCGGCATTAGGGTGTGCTTCGTATACCCATTCACTCGTGCCGTCATCCTTGATGCGATTCCACCAGCGCAGGCCAACAAGCAGCCGGCCGGAGAGGTTCTGCAAAACAAGAAATTGCTGGGAAACCTCTGCCGCGGCAGCGAACTGCGTACCTTGACCATCCAAAAATCGGCTGCCAAAAGCAGAATAATAACAACAAATGGTGTGACAAAACTGTCAGTGAACCACTCCACGAAGAAGTAGATGCCAAAAGCAGCTGTCTGCACAGGTGTAGCGCGTGCCCAAGGAAGGCAGCGGCTTGCAGCCGCCCGACAAACCTTGAACAAAAGATGGAAGAGCGCAACAAATGGATGCGATGATTGCCTTAAAAAGCTGTCTGCACAACAGCCTCGAGGCTGAGAGATAGACCCAAGGGTGGCCGGGTCGTCTTGCACAGCGCCATCGGCCCCAGCTGAAAGCTCGTCAGCGGTCATGAAAGGTAAATCCTCCACATCCTGCGAGAAACAGGCATCCTCTTCCTGGACAGAACGGTTTTTATGCGTGACGTACATTAGCTGACCGGGGAGGCGTCGTCATGGCCATTGTAACTCAAGTGGAAAAAGCAACACGAAGTGCCGCACCGTTTGTGCAGCCACTCAACAAGCACTGGTCTGCTTCACACTGATGACTGCATCTGAACCATTCGAAACACCAATTTTGCAATTTAGGGCAGCATAACGAAATGCTTCACGGCTTGCAACGGGGCTGTCGATGCTGGGATGACACCCCTCCAATGCCCTCAAACTAAGCCTCTTGAATACGACTCCGACTCACCGTGG
>Ga0307982_1001644_pt1 | contig 18183 bp, 12 predicted proteins | sample OrgLakmetagen989_FD_201847 | JGI IMG/M metagenome (GOLD analysis project Ga0307982, IMG submission 201847) | Saline water microbial communities from Organic Lake, Antarctica - #989 | ecosystem: Environmental > Aquatic > Non-marine Saline and Alkaline > Saline | place: Antarctica: Organic Lake... | reverse complement strand
GAACCAGAAAAATTAGAACTTGTTGATTTTACAGAAAGTAATTATTCAAATATATCTAATACAAAACTCATTATTGAAAATAATAATCATAAATTAAATTTCTTTTTTATTGGACAAGTTAATAATCCTAATAAATATGCTAAAATTAATATTAAAGCTAATGTTTTAATTAATTATGTTTCATTTGATTAATCAAGTAAAAATTTAATTGGATCAAAGTTTTTTTTACCACCAATTTGTTTATTTTGAATATTTTGATTATTATCAAAATTAAAATTATATTTTGAACTTATTTTTTGTATATAATAAATAGTGCCAACTAATGTGGCAAAAAATAATACTAAATTAAAATTTGTTTTAGATTTTAAATTATCTTTATAAATTTTATAAATTATATTTTCATCAAGAGATTCATCATTTTTTAGTCTATTATTTTTATTATTTAAATTTGTTTCATATAAATAACCTCCCAATAGACTTACAATTATTAAAATATTCCAATTTAATGATAATTTTGTTGTAAAGATAAACCATAAATAACCAATAGAAGTATAAATAAGAGAATTTTTTATATCAGATATTTGACCTATTTCTATTATAATAACTAATAAAGTAATAAAAGCTATTAAATGGGTTATATATCTATTTGATATAAACTTGTCAAACTTATCAGTTAGTAATTTATTCGTATATTTTGAACCAAGTGTTAAATAAAATAATAAAAGTGGTTTAATTAATGAAAATTTAGATTCAGTTTTAGAATTAATATTAAATATATCATTTAGCGAATATCTTAATTTTAACATTATATTATTTTTACTTTATAAAATAATTTTATTATAAAATTAATTTTTATAAAATAATTTTATTATAAAATTAATTTTTATAAAATAATTTTATTATAAAATTAATTTTTATAAAATAATTTTATTAATTAATAAAATTATTTAAAATTCGTCATAAATTATATTAAACTCTTTCGCACGTTTAAAATCTTCTTTATATAAATCATAAATTAGATCTATATTATCAGTATTAAACCAATTTTTTACATTTGATGATGTATTTTGTAATTTAATTAAATCTTTTATTCTTATATCATTAATATAAGTTTCATTTTGTTCATAATTAGTAGAATTCATTCGTTTTGAATCATTTTGAATATTTAATAATTCTTTAATTTTAGTAATATCTTTAATATCATAACATTCTTGAAATGTTATATTTTGACCATTTTCAAAATCAGTTTGTGGTCGAAAATGATGTCTTAAAAAGCCATTTGTTGCAAAAAAATTAGTTTCTTTTATTTTATTTATAAAACCATTAACAGTTTCATCTTGATAACCAAAATTAATAGCTATTTTTTCACTTTTTTCTTTTATACCAGATATTAATCTTTTAAAAGGATTTCTTAATATTAATATTCGACGATAATCTTCAACTTTCTTTTTTTTTCGTAATTTTCTATATTTATTTAAATCATAAACTCTATATTCATGATTATTTAATATTTGAGTATTAAATTCTTTATGAAAATTATCTACATTTGTCCATGGTATTTTAATATTTAATTTATCTAATATATATTTTTTAATTGTTGTTGTTCCACATTTTGCACTAACTCCTACTATTAAATTATAATTGGCTAATACAAATATTTTCATTTTATATTATTTAATTATTATTATTTTTATTCATTTATTAACGCTATTCAATCTCTAATATCAGAACTAAATTCAGCAGTTATATTATTACCATACCGATAAACAAATATATCTATTTTATTAGTACAATAAACACCATCTATATTATAAATATAATCTTTTTCTAAATAATTTAGTATTCTTTTGATATTTTTTGTATTAATTATTTGAAATGTTGTTCCATTGTGCATATTATTTGAGTTATTTTCATCAGCAAATTTAGATTGACTATTACAATTTGTATAAGTAAATAATTGATCATTTATTTTATTCATTTTATCATAAGGATTACCCCAAATTACACGTATTATATCCCAATTTATATTTTGTTCAATAAATTCTCGTTTAATTAAATCTTCACAATTATTTATTAAATTTTGATCAAAATCAGCATCATCTTCTAAGATTAATACTAATTCATTCTTTTTAAATTTTCTTTGTATATCTTGTAATAAAAAATAATGACTTAAATAACAGCCATATACACCAACACCCTTTTTTAAATCATAAAATTTTCTTGAATTTAAATATTGCTTAAATCTCACAATACCCCGTTTAAAATATTTATAATAAATAGCATTTTTATGATTTAAATCATGTTTATTTAATTTTACCGCATTAAACCTTTCAATGTTGTTTATATCAATTTTTGATAAAACATTTTCAATATGATTTTTTCTATCTAATCGATGATCAAGATTTATATAATATATTTTATTAATTTTATTTGGATTATATTCCTTTTTAATTTTCTTTTTAACATATCGATAAGTTTCATAAAATTGACTATCTAATTTAGAATTCTTAATTTGATCTTTTAATAAATTTAAATTAAAATATTTATTCAAACAACTTATTATCATATTCTTATTTGAAAAATTTAAATTAATCTCCTTTTTATAATAATATTTAAATATTTTATTCACATTATCTAAATTTAATATGTAAAAATTCTTTTGAATTATATCATAATTTATTATTTTATATTGAGATTCTATATTTATATTTGATATAGTATCATTTAATATATCTAAACAATTATCTTCTGTAATTATATTTTCTGATATACTATTTTTATCATTTAATAATTTTAATAATTCTTTAATAATTAAATATTTTTGGTCTAACCATATATAATAAAATTCATAATCATCATACTCACTAATATTAATTTTATCTAATATTTTTACAAAATCATTATTTTTATAATAATTTCTTAAAGCCTCATTATAGGTATCACATAAAGAAAAAAATATAATCTTAAATTTATTATCTATAAAATATATCATATTTTATACAATTATAAATTATTTTAATTATTTTTACGTTAATTAAGGTTTTTTATAATTTTTATTTTAATAATTAATTATAAAAATGAACAATTATATTTCAATATTTGTTAGAATTAAAGATGAACCATTTATGGATGATTTTATTAAATATTATATTAATGAAAATATTGATATGATTTATATTTGGGATGATAATTCAACATTAACTTACTCTCATTTTTTACACACTCATTTAAAAGTACAATTTTTTAAACAAATTGATTATAATACACCACAAGATTTATATGAAAAAATTAAAAATGATACTGAATGGATGTTATTTATTGATGCTGATGAATTTATTACTACTCGATTAAATTTAAATAATACTATTAAAGATGAAATTAAACAAAATTTTGATAATTATGATGTTGTTAAAATCCCATGGGTTATGTTTTCATCTAATAATAGAAAAAATGATCCTTCTCATATTACTGATTTAATTACAAGATGGGATCATAATAAAAGACATCCTCATAGCAATGATTTTAAAAAAGGAAGATGTCGATTTACAAATATAGAATGTAAATGTATTTTTAAAACTAATAAATTTAATAAAATAAATGAAGAATCTGATCATTATCCAAACTCACAAAATGGACGTTATCAATGTGTTGATTCGATTAATAAAACAAAAGCTAAATTAAAAACATTTTATAGATATTTAAATGAAGATAATATTAAAAATGCTCATTTAGTTTGTTTTCATTATAGATTAATTTCAGAAGAATCTTGTATTAGAAAAATTAAAACTAATAAATATTATACAGATTTATTATTAAGTGATATGCTCGAATGTGATTATAATGAAATTGAAGATAAAACTATTTTTAATAAAATGAAAAAAATATTATAAAAATAGTTTAAAACTATTTTTTAAAAAATATTTATATCAATATATGAATATTGATATAAATAAATTTAATATTTATGGAGACTCGATAATTAATAAATATAATAATACCATTGAAATAATTAATAAAAATAAAAATACTACTACGGGTATATATTATGAAACTCAAATAAAAAAAAATACAAAATATAGATTATTTTTAAATTATCGCTCAAAATATGATTGTTATATAAATATTCAAAATAAAGATTCAAGTAAAGTTTATATTAAATCAAATATATTATTATCAAAAAATTATTATTTTTCATCAGAAATTGATGATCAAATTATAATTTTTTTAATATTAGATACAACAAATAATAATGTTTTAACTATTGAAAATATACAATTAGAAGATTTAACAATTATCGATAATAAAATTATTCAAAAACCTAAATTTTTATTATATGATACAAATAAATTAAAAGAAAATAATAATTTTGAATCAAATCAATATGATATTTTTGAACCAACACAAATATATATATCACCTTCATTAAAACAATTTGAAAGAATTAGAACAATATATAATTTAGAATTATATGAAGATAATAAAAAACCAGTTATTATTTTCGGTATTTATAAAAATATTGATAGAAAAATAATAAGAAATCATCAAGGACCTATATATATATTATGGGGTGGAACAGATATTAATTTAGATTATAAATTAGGAAATGTAAATTATAATTTTATTCGAACAGTTTCGAATATTAAATTACATTATTCTATTTCAGACTCTATTACAAATCGATTACAAAAATTAAATATTACAAATTATAAACAAATATATTTTAATTTAGTTGATCGTTCTATTTTTAAACCATTAAATAGTTATGGCGATTCTATCTATATATATGATGGTTATTCTAAAAATAATAGTGATGTTTATGGGGGTAATTTAATTAAAGAAATTATTAATAGATTTCCAGAATTTAAATTTATTCGTAGTTCTACTTTAAATTGTTCATATGAAGAAATGATTAATGTTTATCGTAAAATCTTTTTAGGAATACGATTAACAAAAGAGGACGGTAATGCAAATACAGTTCAAGAATTAGAAGCTATGAATATACCAATTATTCATAATTCAAATACAAAAGTTTCATTAAAATGGAATACAATTGATGATGTTGAATTACATGTTCGTTATCGTCAATTAGATTTATTTGAAGATCATTTACAAAAATCTAATTTTAATAATATTTTGATTTTATGTGAAGGTTATTGTTCATATGGTGGAGCAAGTACTAATAGTTATTTAATTGGAAAATATTTAAATTATAATTTAAATAAAAATGTTAAAGTCGTTTTTTATACAGATAATAAAGATTATATTAATAAAAAACAAAAAGATAAAATTATAACAGTTATTGATAAAAATAATTTAAAAAATTATTTATTTGATTTAAAAAATAAATTTCAATGGAATCCTGATTTAATTATTTTAAGAAATTATATTGATATTGATATTAAATCATTATTTAATTGTCCTATTTATTTTTTTATACCAGGTATATTTAATTCAAATCTTAATAAAAATTATTTAGAATTAACAGAAGGTGAAATTAAACAGTTTATTCATAATAAAATATTAGATACTATTGCGATATCAACAAAAAGTTTTTGTGCAAACTATAAATCAATTGAAATATTAAAAAAAACATTCGGATTAGATATTAATTTATTATATTTTAATTTATTCTCTTATAAAAATAAATTTTTTGAAATTGATAATAATTTTAATAATAGAACATATTATTATGGTGTCATAATATCAGATTTTGATCGCGTTGTTAAAAATATACCCACAATTATTAATTTTTTAAATAAACAAAAATATAAAACCATTTTGATTGGTAAAAATTCCCATAAATATAAATCTTCTTTTATTGATACTTATGATTTATTACCCAATTATGAATTAAAATCTTATTATAAAAAAATTAAATATATTATTACAGCATCTTATTATGAATCTTATTCTAATGTTATTTTAGAAGCAAAATTTAATGGTTGTAGTGTTATTGATTTATTAAATGATCAAAATCAAATTGATCAAAATCAAATTGATCAAAATCAAATTGATAAAAATGATCAAACTTATATTTATAATGAACAAGTTGATATAGTTGGAATTTATAAAGTTAATCCTAATGATAACGAAAATGAAAATATAAATGATAAAACTAATATTACAAAATCACAGATAAAATATTCTATATTAGATACAAATGATAAAATTTTCAATAAAATATTTACAATGGATATTTATTTGAATATTTTTGTACAAATTAATAAATTATATAATTTTGATACTGTCCATTATATATATTTATATGATCAAATACCTTTTAATTATGGTATTAATCAAACGAATAAAAAAACATTAAAAATAGAAAAAATTATTAATAATGTAAAAGTAATTGTATGGATTTTAGAAAAATATGAACAAATATATAATTTTTCAGATGCAAAAGTATATTTTTTAAGAGGTGAATATCATAAATTATATTCTAAATTATGTTCTAAAAATAGTTATAAAATATTTTATCCGGCGGTATCATTAATATATACACATACTAAAAAAGATTTATCAAAACCATTAACATTATTAAATACTAATAAAACACTAAAAAAAACAGATTTTAACTATGATTATGATTTAATTTTATCCCATGAAGATAAAAATATTACTAAGAAATATGGAGAACATTTAAATTATTTATTATTCAAAAAATGGGCAAATAAAGATAATTTTAATAATTTAAATATTCGTAGAATTTATGAATTTATTATTGTGGCATCATCAAAACAACCAACTAAAAATCATAAATTATTTTTTGATTTTTTAAAATATTACGATAATTATATTGATAAAAACTTTAATTTAAATAATAATAAAATTCTTATCGCTTATGTTTCTAATAAACAAAATTTAACCGAATATATCGAATCTTATAAATGTTTGAATATTGTTTTTTTTAATAATTTAAATCCATCCGAATTAAATATCGTATATAATAAATCTCGTATTAATTTAATATTTAGTGGTCGTGATTGTTGTCCTCGTGTTATTTCCGAAGCTGGTAATTGTGGTTGTTATAATATATGTGTTGATACTTTATCTGATGGTAAATTTTATTATAAAGAACCATATGGTGTGATTATTAATAGTGATACTGAAATAACATTAGAAAAATCTAAATCAATATCTTATAAAAATTCAAATATATTATGGGATAAAATAATAAATCATGTAACAAAAAAATATAATCATGATCAAATATCTGAAAAATTTATAGAAGAATATAATGAAAATAAATTTGTTGATGAATTAAATTATAAAATAAATAATATTACAAATAAAAGAATTTTAATTACATGTACACAATATCCCCATTATGGTGGTTCTGCTACTACTGCTTATCATACTACTAAATTTTTAAGAAAATGTGGTTATAATGTTGTATGTTTATTTTTTGAAAATAGAAATATAAATATAGATCCTGAAAATTTAGGAAATATCATACAAGTAAAACATTTACCCGATTTTATAATAAATCCCAAAGAAGATAAAACTCAAATTAAAACTAAAATAGAAACATCATTAAATGGTATCCCTAATATAATATTGGGTTTTAATTATGGAGCACCTATTTTAATTAGACAACTTTATAAAACTGTTCAATTAATTTATTGTATATCTGGATTACCTACATTAACATTAGGAACTTATTCCGCGATAAATAATAATTTATCTGTTCAAACTGTTTTGAACAAAAAAAATATTAACGATTATTTAAATAATGATTTAGTTGAACAAGAATTACGCTGTATAAAAGTTTCTAATTATTGTTCTCCATATAGTTCATTAATTACGGATGTTTATAAAACTATTTATCCACAATATTTAAATAAATTGATCGAACCTGTTCATTCGGCTGTTAATAATATTTTATTAAATCAAAAAGAAAATCAAATCTTAAATACTGATAATAAATATATAGATTTAATCGCTGTTGCAAGTAATTGGAAACGTTCTGTTAAAAATTATAAATTTCTAACTAAAATTTTTGAATTATTTCCCAATAAAAATAAATTAATTATTGGTGAAGGTTCAAATCATACTATAATTCCCAATACTACTTATTTAAATCATGTTAGTTATGATCAAATACAATATTATTTAAGTGTATCAAAAATTGTTGTAATTTGTTCATTATCTGAAAGTGGTCCAAATATTTTATTAGAAGGTTTAAATAATCGTTGTATTCCGATCGCATCAAAAAATATTGGTTTTCAATATTATTTAAATTCTCAAACATTATGTGAAGATGTTTATAATAAATATGAATATTATGATAAAATAACATATTTACTTAATAATTTTTATTTACTCGATTTTGATCATTTATTTAATCTTAATAAATATAAATTTGAAGAGAAAAACAAATTTATTAATGTGATTAATAATTATTCAAATATTAATAAATATATAAATACTGAAAAAACTATTCCTAAAATTTTATTTATTAGTTGTGATATACCATATGTTGGAGGTGCTGCGACAAATACTTATAATTTAATAAAAGAATTAAAGACTTCTTGTAAATCATATGGATTATTTGTATCAAATTTAGATAAAAATCTAAATCCTGATAATATTGATAATATTTATCAATTAAAAATAGATAATAATATCGAAGAAAATTTTTTAAAAATATTAAAATCAATTGATGTAAATATTTGTTTTTTTAAAAATTATAAAATATATTCATATTTAGCACATTTAATTACTGATAAAATAAAAATATTTTCCCCATCTGGATTGCGTTTTATTACATCATATATATCAAAAACTAAAAAATTTTATAAAGATATTAATCATAAAATTATAATGAAAAATATGAAAAATAAATCTATTATTTATGATCAAAAAGAAAATATTTTAGATTTTGTTAAAAAAAATGATCAATATTTAGAGAATTATGTTTTTAATGATTGTGATTATATTTTACCAAACTCTTCAATTACATATGATTTAATTAAAAAATATAATAATTTTTCTCATTTATTAAATCCAATTTATTTAACCAATATTAATTATAATAAATTTAATATTCATTTTGAGTCTAAAACTATCGATATAGTTTTTATTGCTTATGACTGGCAAAGAGAATGTAAAAATTATAATCTTGTTAAAGAATTATTAAATTCAAAACATATTGCCAAATTAAATATTGTTTCTATTGGTAAAAATCAAATTCCATATAGTAAAATTTTACAATATGATAATCTTAATAAAACTGATCTTAATAATATTCTTAAAAAAACTAAAACTGTTATAATTCCTTCATATTATGATTCAAATCCAAATGTTTTAATTGAAGCTGTTTCTTATAATTGTAATATTGTAACATCTTCGAATGTTGGTAATAGTGAATTTATTAGTAAAGAATTATTAGTTCATAAATATAATGATCAAAAAGAATGGAGGAAAAAAATTTATTTAAGTTTGACTAAACAATTCTATTATAATGGTTTTGATAAAAAAACTATTATAGAAAATTTATTAAGTTTATTTAATAATTTTTTAAATTAAAATAAAATTGAATTTTTAAATTTAATTAGTTTTATTTTAAAATAATAATTATTTATTATTTTAAAATCAAATATTAATCTAAATGTATTATGATTATATCACATATAAAAAAAATGATAATGATAATAATGGTATTTGTACAAAAGGAATATGTATAAATTTTAATGATATTTATATAAAAAAATATAATTTATATGTTCAAATTCCGTATGTTTCTAAAAGAAAAAAAAATATGATCGAAAAAAGAAATATATTTATAAAAATATCAAATTTAAAAGATAATACAGATATTTATTCAACATATTTAATATATTATGATAATCTTATAGATAAAAATATTGTTAATCCAATATTTTATAATAATAAATTTTATATCAATAATAAAAACTTTACTAATTTTATTGAAGAATCTATATATCAAAATATTAAATTATTACATAATAAATTAATAAAAAATAAATTAAATATTCATAATTTTATTAAATAATTCAAGAGCTATAATATCCCAATTATGATTTTCTATTGTTTTATTTATAATTTTATTTTTATCAATTTTTAAATTTTCTACGTTTTTTATAGCACAAACATAATCATCAACTGTGCCTATATTATCTAATAATATTCCATTATTTGCTTCTGTTACTAAATTACTATTAATAACATTTTTTTCTGTAACAACTTTTAAACCATAATAACAATATTCTAATAATTTTGCATTTCCTTGTAATGTTTTTTTATTATGTGGTCGAGTTGATGAAAAATCTATTCCTATATGACCATTATATAAATATTTATATTGAGTTTCATTATTAAATGGATAATGTATTATTACATTTGTACATGAATGAAATATAATATCACGCATTATTTGTAAATTTTCTCCATATTTATTTGAAAATACTGATACTGGACATGTTGGTATTACAAAACGACCTGGAAACATATGTAATTCATATGAATCACCTAATTTATTCATAATATCACGTAATGTGTATAATATTTTACCTTGATCTGTTTTTAATCGTCCCATATAAATCAATATCGTTTTAGTTCGATTAAAATTAATTTTTTGTTTATCTTTTGAATATTTATAATTTTTAGCTGTATAACATAATGGTGTTAATGCCAATTCTTCATTTAATGAACGTCCATTATCGATACAATATTCATGATTAACTGTATAAGGATTAATTATAGTTTTATTCTCATATGGATTAATATTATTAACTCCCATTCGAGAACTTATTATTTTTTCATATAATTTATTATAAAATTCTTCACTTTTATTTAATATTCTTGATTTTATTAAATGTAATGATTGATTTTTATATTCTTCTGTTTGACAACATATATGATTAAAATTATTAATTATAAAATCATACCAATCTTCTTCATAATTTGTTTTAAACATTTTTATATATCTTTTATCCCATAACCATTCTATCGCATCACTTTTCATTATTAAATTTTGAGTTTTATTTTTATTTAATATTGTATTTTTAATTACTTCATTTATTTCCAATATATCTATAATATTATGTTCGCGAACTAATATTATATTAGTTATTTTATTCATAAAATTTTGATCTATTTCATCAACATTTATTAAATTTACATTATTATATTCTATACTTTTACCTTTTGTTAAATAATATACTTCATTTATTGATTTTATTTTAGTTAATCCTTGAGCGATACCAAAACCTTTTGTAAAAGAATAATGTCTCTTAATTGATTTAAGATAATCATCTAATTCTGCTATTATTAAAAATGTATTAGACATATCTAAATAAAGTTTATTTATATATAAAGTTTTTTTATATTATTTTATAAATAAACTTATGATTAAAATATTAATTACTGGTGGTGCTGGTTTTATCGGTTCTAATTTAGCAAAATATTTAATTAATGATTATAAAATACGTGTTGTTGATAATTTAAGTTCTGGTAATCTTGATAATTTAAAAGAAATTAAAAATCATCCTAATTTTGAATTTTGTTATGGTGATATTACCAATTTAGAATTCTGTAGAAAAATTTTAATTGATATTGATATTATTTCCCATCAAGCAGCGGTCGGCTCTGTTCCGCGTTCTATTAAAGAACCACTAAATACACATGATTCTAATGTTAATGGATTCTTTAATATTATTTTAATTGCAAAAGAATATTCTATAAAACGTATTGTTTATGCAAGTTCTTCTTCTGTTTATGGTTCAAATCAAAATCTACCTAAAATAGAATCTTGTGTTGGAGATGTTTTATCTCCATATGCTTGTTCTAAAAAAATTAATGAATTATATGCTAATATATTTAGTCAAATGTACGATATGGAAATTATTGGTTTAAGATATTTTAATATTTTTGGACCTAATCAAAATGAAAATGGTCCTTATTCGGCGGTTATTCCAAGATTTATTAATAAAATGATTAAAAATGAACAAATTGATATCTATAATGATGGTTCATTTTCAAGAGATTTTACTTATGTTACTAATGCTTTAGATGCTAACAAATTAGCTATGTTTACTACAAATAAAAATACTTTTGGTAAAGTATTTAATATAGCTACTCATAATAAAATTTCTATTTTAGAATTATTTAATATTTTAAAAAAAAAATTAAATTATAATCAAGAACCAAATTTCACAAAACCAAGAAAAGGCGATATTAGTCATTCGTATGCGGATATAAATTTAGCTAAAAAAGAATTAAATTATACTCCTAAAATATCTTTTATTGATGGATTAGATAAAACTATTTCGTTCTATAATTAACCATTTTTATTATTTAAATTTTAATTTAAATAATAAAATTAATAATAAAAATATAAATGAAATTTAATGATTACTTTGATAAAGTTTATGTTTTAACTTTAAAAGACAATATTATTAGACAAAATAATATTAAAAAAATATTTGATAATTTAAATATTAATTTTGAATTTTGGTATGCGACCAATGGAGAAGATTATAAAAAAGATTTTGAAAAATATTTTACGAGTTCAATAACAAAAGACTCTCATTATTATGATATTAAAAATAATAAAAAGAGTATTCGAACTTGTGGAACATGGGGGATTTTAAAAAGTTATAAAAAAATGTTTGAATATGCTATTAAACATAATTTAAAAAATTTTGTTTGTTTTCAAGATGATGTTAATTTTATTAAAGATTTTAATTATGAATTTGAAAAAAACTCTCATTTATTTGATCAATCATCAAATAACTGGGCTTTAATTAAATTTGGAGCTTCACAATATGATTGGTCTGATATTAATTGTATAAATAATTTTTATTATTCGCCAAAAAATTGCGATGGAGCTTTTGCTGTAGCTTATAATAGATTTGTTTTTGAAGAAATATTAGATAAAATAAATTTATTTAATTGTTCATATGATTCGGGACCTTTACAAGATATACAAGATAAATATAAAAATAAATGTTTTGTCTTTTATCCCAATTTAGTTATTGCTGATGTATCACAATCAACAACTGATAAAAAAAGAGATTTGCTAAATCATTCTGAATTAATGAAATGGAATTTATATGATTATAATTTATCTAATTTATTAATTAAAGTTTCTATTATTGTTGTGTGTTATAATGCTCAAAATACAATTCGTTTTAGTTTAGATAGTCTTTTAAATCAAACCTATAAATATATCGAAATAATAATTGTCGATGATTGTTCAACTGATCAAACAAATTTGATATGTGAAGAATATCAAAAAAAACATACTAATGTTTTTTATTATCGTAATGAAACAAATAAAGGATGTTATTATTCGAGAAATAAAGGTATTCAAAATTCAACAGGTTCTTATATTACTTTTCAAGATGCTGATGATATATCATTATCAAATAGAATTGAAATACAACTTCAATATGCTCTAAAAAATAACTGTTCGATATCATTAGTTAATTGTTATCGCTCAAATTTAACTCCTCAAAATTTGAACGATATAAATTTAACTAAATATAATATTTTTGACTTATTTAAATCATATGATAAAGATCAAATTATGTTAGCAACAGTTACAACATTTATTGATCGTAAAGTATTTTTAAAATATGGATTATATAGAGAAGATTCACGACATTCATCTGATATTGAATTTTTAGAAAGAATATATTGTTTAGAATATCAAGATAATCCATATTTAATTGATAATATGTGGGTTTGGTTATCACAAATTAAAAAGATAGATAATTTAATAAATATTATTGATAATGTTTTATATTTATCATTAAAATTAAATTCTAATAATCTTACAACTAAATATACGATCAAACAAAGAAAAACTTATTTATATTCGTGTAAAAAAAAAATTGTCGATAAATCTATTTATAAACTTGTTAAATATCTTTAAATAAAAACTTAAATACGATGATAGTACAAATTTTTTCTGATTTACATTTAGAAACATATCCAAATTATCCTAAAATTACTCCTTATTGTGATATTATTATTTTAGTTGGTGATATTAGTTTAATAAATACATTATTTATAGATTTTATAAAATACTGTTCAAAAAATTGGAAATATGTAATATTTGTAAAGGGTAATCACGAGTGTTATTATCATTCGATTGAAACCATTGATAAAATTATAATTGATACTTTTAAAAATAATAATTTAATGAATGTTCATTTTCTAAATAATCAATCTTTAATTATTGATAATTATGAATTTATTGGTTCTGTTTTTTGGTCTAATTCTGATAAAAATGTTAAATATTATATTAATGATTTTAATAAAATTAATAATTTTACTTATGATAAATATATTAAAAAACATCTCGAAGATAAAGAATATTTATTAAAAAAATTAAATGAAAAAACTGAATATAAAAAAATATTTATTACCCATTTTCCACCGATTTTTGATAAAAAATTAGAAAATATAAAATATAAAAATCAATCAAAAACATTAACTAATTATTTTCATAATTCGTTATCAATTGAAACACTTAATTTAACTAATTATTGGATATTTGGTCATACACATGATTATTGTAATTGTTTAATTAATAATACAACTTTAATTTCAAATCCTTTGGGATATAAATGCGAAAAAGAACCTAAATTAAAATTTAATTTATCTGGTTTATTTATTTTATAATTTATTATTTATAAATAATAAATTATAAAATTTTAATTTAATAATCATCACCTTTTAATAATCATCACCTTTTGATAATATTTCTTTATGATTATTATGTAAAAATATAGTATGTTCTGTTTGTGCTGTTCTATGTTCTTTTTTATCAATCATAGCTGGATATTCATCAACAATACCACACGAAACTAATTCTTTTAATCCAATTTTAAAACCTTTTAGATCATTATTTAACCATCGCGAACAAAATGGCATTGTATCATAAGTATTTTTAATATGTGAATATACTTTATGAGTCTGTTTAAATTTAAATCTTGTATTTTGTTTTTGTTTTTTTTTATTAATCATAAAATGAGTAGTTTCTATATTTGGATCCATAAATAAAGTTCCATTTCCTGTTGTTGCGAATGTTTCTATTGCATAACATTCATTTTCACACATACGAATAGAATTATCTAATAATGAAGATCTTTTACCTAAAATTAATTTTCCTCCATGTATTTCATATGGTAATATATTATGACCACCTAAATTTGATACTGAATTAACCGTATATGTTCGATTATTTATTTCTTGTTCATAACTTCCAATTACTTCTTCAATACAATCACTGATTTCACTAATTAGAGTATCAATATTTGCCATTTTAATACCTTCATTAGTTGCTTCTTTTGTAGCATTAATTAAATTATCATAATGATTATCAAAAGCAATAGTAAAAGCCGAATCAATAATATTACCATTTATATGTGTACCATAATCTAATTTAATAATATCATTTTTTTGAATAATACGTTCATCATTAACTATAGCTGAATCATGTGCCGCGATATTATTTATATTTACACCAATTGGAAAACCTACACCTTCGTTTTTATTGGGTAGTTTTTTTTTTATTATATTTTCTATTTTTGAACAAATATCAATTATTTTCATACCTGGTTTTATATATTTTTGTATTTCTTTGCGTGTTTGACGATGTACTTCCGCACTTTTTCGCATATCGTATATTTTTTGAGGATATAAAGTATCTGTATTAATTTTAATAGATTCATTATTATAATTAAATGTTTTGTTTGGAGGAAATAAAATAGTATTTAAATCTAAGTCTTCTGTATGCCATAAATTAATTGTTTTTATCATTTATAAAAATAATTAATTTATTACTTTAATTAATTTTAATTAATTAAAATTTACTTTTAATATTTTTAATATCGTTATTATTTATATTTATTTGTTCTAATAGTTCATATGTTAAATTATAATTATTATAATTTTCGATTAATTCCTTATAACATTCAATATAATTTTTATTAATACCCATAATTAATGCTCTTGAAGCGATATATTTTGAACTTTCATTTATTAAATCATAATTATTATAATAAGAATACAAATATAATGCATTTGGTTCAGTGTTTTCAATACAAAATTTTGTATATTTATAAGATTCTTGATAATCTCTTTTGTTGTGGTATATTTTACTTAACATATATGAACTTAATGGACAGTTTTTACTAAAACCTTTTTTAAAATACATCATTGATTTATTTGGATTATTTTCTTCATAATATTCTAATCCTAAATAATATAATGCAAGTGTATTGTTTAGTTCAGCAGATTTTTTATAATTTTCAAGCATTAAATGAATATCATTATTTAATAAATTATAATAACCTTTTAAAATATATTTCCATTCATCACTAATATCTAATTCATCTACATTAATAGTTAATTTTAAATTATATAATTGACGTTCAAAAATATTTAATGTTTCACTTGTAAAAGTTTGGTTATTAGTATATGTTTTGATTAGGTTTATAAGTTGATCCATCTTTATTTTACCTTTAATATTAAATTTAAAGCAATAATATAACTTAATTTCTTATAATTTTATAATTCAACTTTTTAATTTTTATATAAAATATCATAATTCCAATTAAAAAAATAAAATTCAATTATTATTTCAATAGTAATAATAGTCATTTCAGATAAATTATTTAATATTTTACACATAAGTTTAGTCCATAATAGTTTAATTCTATGATAATCATAAGATATATCTTTATAATTATTACTTTTTTTATTTATAAAAATATCTTCACATTGTTCAATTATTTCTTTACAATTTTTATTATAAATATTTTTAAAATATGTTAAAAAATTATACAATTGTTTAGTAGTCTTAATTTTTTTAATCATATAATTACAATTAAACTTATTAATATTATGATAATTAATCCATGAAAGTTTAAAATTTGGATGTAAAGACAAAATTTCATAATTCCAATTTCTTTCAGGATATTTAATAATCCAATCAATATCAAAATCTTTATCAAAATTTAATATTGAATATTTTGTTTGTTCATTTTTTGTTTCTTCTTTATTATAACTTTTTTTATAATTATTTTGATTATAAATATATGGCCATCGAATATTATAATAATTTAATACCCATCGAATATCAAAATTATGTGTTTCTTCTATTTTATCATAATCCCAGTTAACATGAAAATATTCTTTAAACCATTCTGGATTAAAATATTTATTATATATTATTTCATAAGTAATTTTAAACAATCTATTATTATTATTATTTATCATATATTTTAATATATCTTTTGTAATTTTTGGGTGATTTACTATATTTATAGCATACCAATTTTTATTTGGATATTGTTTAACAAAGTTTATATCAATTTGTTCTATGGGTATATTATAAAAGTTCCAATTTAAATTAGGATATTTTCTTATAAAATCAAATTTAAAATTATCTTTTTTTTCAAAATTATGTAAATTATATATTATATATGGATTATTTTTAGTAATATTATATATATCTTCAAGTTTTAAATTTAATTTTGTAATATCCCATGGTTTATACGGATATTGATTAATCCAATCAATATTGAAGTTTTTATTATTTGAAAGATAATGATATAAATTTTTATTATTTATATTAACATAATTTTTTAATGTTTTATTCGTTATTTTATAATCATATTTTACATTATAATTATAACTTAGATTCCATTTTAGATCGGGATATAATTTTATCCATTCTAGTTGAAAATTTTTATGATATTTTAATGTGTTAAAATTCCATTCTCGATCCGGATATAAATTTATCCAGTCGATCTTAAAATTAGGATTTCGAGATAATTCATTAAAATCCCATTCTCGATCAGGATATAAATTTATCCAGTCGATCTTAAAATTAGGATTTCGAGATAATTCATTAAAATCCCATTCTCGATCAGTATATAATTCTATCCATTTGATCTTAAAATTAGGATTTGATGATAATTCTCTAAAATCCCATTCTCGATTTGGATAATATTTAACCCAGTTGATATTAAAATTAGGATTTTTTTCTAAATTAAAATCTTTAATTTTATCTAAATTATAATAATCAATCACCTCTTTAGTTATTTTTGAATTTACTGAAATAACTGATAATAAATAATTATTTTTTTTAAAATAATCTAATTTTTCATTTAATCCTTTTGTTTTTTGTATATGATTAAAATA
>Ga0307982_1001642_pt1 | contig 18189 bp, 18 predicted proteins | sample OrgLakmetagen989_FD_201847 | JGI IMG/M metagenome (GOLD analysis project Ga0307982, IMG submission 201847) | Saline water microbial communities from Organic Lake, Antarctica - #989 | ecosystem: Environmental > Aquatic > Non-marine Saline and Alkaline > Saline | place: Antarctica: Organic Lake... | reverse complement strand
TGACAACACTGAACGAATTCATAAAAAATTTCATAAAAATATATAAATTCAGAAGTATAAAGAGCTTTCTACACAAATGCCGCGCTACCTTCTAAGACTATTGAACAAGTAAAAAGCGGGGAGATCCTAAAATAGCTTTCTTAATTATCAGCAGCGTATTTCAATTTATAAATTAATGTTTAAAAACCCTTTTAAAACATCTACTTGAAACTCGCCTACGGCATACAGGTTTGCATCTGCATTCATTAACACTAGTCCATATGCTAAATGCGAGAGCTTACAATCTTGGATAACTCCGTTTTCTAGCCCGCTAAAAATCGGCATAAAATGTTTGTGTGCTCCTATACCAGAAGAATGAGCTACCTTGATAGCTTTTTCAACAGCAGCTGTAATTTGTTCTGGAGACAATCCTTTGTCCAATAAATCACTGGCCAAATATTTCATGTTTACGGAGTAATAAAAGTCCATAAAATTATGAACGGCATGAGATACATCATATCTTTCTGTATATAGTATTAATTCCATAATTTGTTATTTTAAAATTGATTGGCAAAGAAGTCTATGATCAGTAATAGAGTGTCTAAAGACCTTTTAAGTCTTCAAAACATTTTTATTAAACATTTAAAAGTTAGTAGTTAAAGTTTCCATTTTTAAAAGGATATAATGATGTTGTTCTCTTGATGTTGCGTCAGAAACTCCATTTTTACCCTTGTCAATTCTCGATAATAATTTTTCGTGTTCCACAACACTCTTTTCCAGATCTTTAAATAAATCCTTGTGGATCGTATCCAGATTCTTTAGCATTTTTTCATAGTTTGTAGGGACCTTTCCTGACGCTTCCTTTTTCTTTAATAAATCTTCAAAGAATCGTATCTCATCTTTCCAGAATGCAATGGTATTTAACCATTCCGTATTTTTTGTAATGTAAAACTTCTAATGCTGCACCTAATAAATATAGTGCTTTTGGGTTTAATTTTAAAGCATCCATAATTGTAAATTTTAATTTTCTTGAGCTGTACTAGTGGAATATCTTAGTCCACTGTATATCTATTAAATAAACTAACCTTCAGTAATTTTTGAGCATCATCTAATAGTTGTTGAACTTCTCTAAGAGAGCTGTTTCTTATCTGAGCAATTTCTTCTAACTCGAGATGTTCGTTTGTAAACAATTCAAAAACAGTGCGCAGGGCAGGTGGTAGGTTATGTAACACCATCTCTATGTGGCTTTGAATCTTTTCATCACTAATATTGTTATCGATTTTATCGATCATGGCCTGTTCTTTATTTTCTATAAATACGTGGTTTAACTTATAGTCATTATGGTTGTAAGACATATCATCTAACTCTTCTATCATCAGTAAATCGCCACCTCCATCAGTGCTGTATTTCTCTTCCATTTCATCCCATTCAGGCTTTGTATACACGTCAATATTCTTAAAGAAAATTTCATCAAACTCTTCTTCTATAATGACATCTTCTAACAGCTCATTGGTCTTTTTATACAGCCAGAGATAGAAATCTTTTTCATGTTCAACTTCTTCAATGTTGTCATAGATTTCAATAAACAATTGATCTATAAAATCAGCGGCTTTATATTTCCCTTTGGAGAAGTGACCTTTTTTTATTGCCGTATGCAGTCTGCTATTGATATAGGACTCTATTTCGGGCATTATTTTCAATACCAATTCATTAAACGAAGCTTGTTTGCCTTCTTTTTTTAGTTGAATAAGTGTTGTATGCGTATGGGTTATGAATACACGGAACTCCTTTTTGTTTTGATAGGAAAGATTGGTTTGCATAGGATACATATATAAATAAGTGAGTCGTAAAGATGTAACCTTGATACGGTAGATAAAATGACATTAGTCAGTAAATAAGAATAAATATATAACGCTGACCTGCATCTTTTTAGATGTTCTTGATGCAGAGTACATTTGAATAAATTAATTATCGTTTTATCAAAAATCAACACATGATGAAATCAGATGTAACTGTTATAGAAAACGCCTTTGTTGAGTTAGTGGGGCAACCAAATATGGATAAAGCTTCAGTTGATGTTATTGTAGATAAAGGCACAATAACTCTTGCGGGTACTGTAGAATATCATTCCAAGAAACGCGCTGCAGAAAAATCGTTTTTGTGAACTAAAAACTGGACAAAGACAATGTGTTGAACAAAATATTCAAATAGTAGGGGCATTGGTATGATTCTCAAACACGATCAATGCAAAATATATTTTAAAGCAAAGCATTATCAGAACATCCCATAAGCATATAGAGTATCCTACAGATGTGTCATCTTGTCTTTGCTATAAAACAGCCTGTTATTTAGGATGTTTTGACGCAGTAGATTCTTTATAAGGCCTGATCAAGGTTCCTGAAAAAAAATGACAATACGTTAAATATCATCTAAATGGTTAAAAAAAATTATATTTGTAAAAGAATGAAACAAATATTCCACAGATCAATAGCAGTTTGTATGGCAATTGTAGTGCTTATGACTACCATGTCATTCACTATTGATATGCACTATTGTGGGGATACTATGGTGGATTACTCTTTCTTTCACAATGCAGCTACTTGCAACATGGAAAAGGCAGTTGTAACGCCTAGCTGTGAGAATTCAGAAATGAAAAAAAAGTCCTGTTGTTCAGACGAGCAGGTAATTATCGCGGGACAAGATGATTTAAAAGATAATTTTTCAAATCTTACCTTCGAGCAACAAGTCTTTGTTGCTTCATTCAGCGCTACTTATATCAGTCTGTTTGAAGGAACAACTTCAAAAAAGGTTCCTTTTATAGATTACGCACCACCTTTTGTCAAACGCAATGTGCAAGTACTGCACCAGTCGTTCTTAATTTGATTTTTAAACACTAGCCCAGTCCCATTAACTATCGGGATCGGGAAAAAGCCCTAAAGTTCTTACATCTAGGGTAAAATGTATGGTGCTTGTTTTTCTGTAATCCAGAAGTTCCATCCTTTTATAACTGTTTAATTATCAAAGCATATGCTTAATAAAGCAATCAAATACCTAATCGAGAATAAACTTGTTGCCGTTTTAATGCTTACTCTATTTGTAGGTTGGGGTATTGTCAACGCACCCTTTGGTTGGGATACAGGTTTTCTACCTTCTGATCCCGTGGCAGTAGATGCCATTCCCGATATTGGTGAGAACCAGCAGATTGTTTTTACCAAATGGCAAGGTCGATCTCCACAAGATATTGAAGACCAGATTACGTATCCTTTAACAACCTCATTACTGGGGATTCCTGGAGTAAAAACAATTCGCAGTTCTTCTATGTTTGGTTTTTCCAGTATCTACATCATTTTTGAAGAAGATATAGAGTTCTATTGGTCCCGCAGTCGGATTTTAGAGAAGTTAAATTCGCTGCCAGCTAACTTATTACCAGATGATGTAAATCCTTCTTTAGGACCGGATGCCACAGGTTTAGGTCAAATATATTGGTACACCTTAGAAGGTCGTGATGAAAAGGGAAATGTAACCGGAGGATGGGATTTACAAGAGCTGCGCAGCATTCAGGATTACTATGTGAAATATGCCCTTTCTGGTGCAAGTGGGGTTTCAGAAGTAGCTTCTATAGGGGGGTATGTTCAGGAATATCAGGTAGATGTGGACCCAGAAAAAATGCGTCAATACAAAATAGGCCTTAACCAAATTGTCAAAGCAGTAAAAGAGAGCAATCAAGATATAGGAGCGCAAACCTTAGAAATTAATCAAGCAGAATATTTAGTTCGTGGTTTGGGTTATATCAAGTCTATAGCAGACATTGAAAATGCTGTCGTTTCTTCAGAAAACTTTACAGCATTGCGCATTAAGGATGTGGCAAAAGTACATTTAGGGCCCCAAGCCAGGCGTGGTATTCTGGACAAAGAAGGTGCTGAAGTTGTCGGGGGAGTTGTGGTAGCGCGTTACGGTGCAAACCCTATGGAAGTCATCAATAATGTAAAAGCAAAAATTGAAGAACTCAAAGGTGGTCTGCCTTCAAAAGTGCTGGCAGACGGTCGTACCTCGCAACTTACCGTAGTTCCTTTTTATGACCGTAGCGAGCTTATTGAAGAAACCCTGGACACGCTAAGCGAGGCATTGACGCTAGAAATCTTAATTACCATTTTGGTTATTATCATCATGCTCTTTAATTTAAGAGCTTCTATCTTAATTTCTGGACTTTTGCCAGTTGCGGTTTTAATGGTTTTTGTAGCCATGAAAATCTTCAATGTAGATGCTAATATTGTGGCACTTTCAGGTATCGCCATCGCCATTGGTACTATGGTTGACGTGGGTGTTATTCTAGCCGAAAATATGATTCGGCATATGGACGAAGAGAAGTTACGCTTTAGCGAAAGCGGGGAGGAATACACCACAAATGAAATTATATACAACGCTACAGCAGAGGTTTCTGGAGCTATTTTAACAGCTGTTCTGACTACGATCATAAGTTTTGTACCCGTCTTTACTATGATAGGGGCCGAAGGAAAATTATTCAGGCCACTAGCGTTTACAAAAACTATGGCACTTTCGGCATCTTTAGTCATCGCTTTATTTATCATACCGCCATTAGCCGCATATTTATTTAAGAAGAAGAATATTAAAATTTCCTTTAATTATGTGCTGAATAGTTCCCTTATAGTACTGGGTGTTTTCGCTATAATTTATGGGTATTGGTTAGGATTGATTTTAGTTGCTTTTGGTATTACAACGCTATTAACCTTGAGAAATACGCTTTCGCGAAAGCGTGCCAACCTTATAAATATCATTATAGCATCAGCTGCTATTGTTGTATTACTGGCAACTTACTGGAGACCACTAGGCTTTGACAGAAGCATTATTGTTAATCTAATTTTTGTCTCTATCATTTGCTTTGGAATTCTAGGGCTATTCTCTGTATTGAGAAGGTATTACGGTCGGATTTTGAGATGGGCATTAGCAAATAAACTCTTGTTTTTGGTGATTCCTACAGCAGTACTTGTTTCTGGTGTATGGATCATGAATACCACAGGAAAGGAATTCATGCCATCGCTTAATGAAGGCTCCTTCCTATTCATGCCTACCTCTTTGCCACATGCGGGTGCAGAAGAAAACAAACGCGTATTGCAACAATTGGATATGGCAGTAGCTAGCATTCCAGAGATAGAAACTGTAGTAGGTAAATCGGGTAGAACAGAGAGTGCACTTGATCCTGCACCGCTTTCTATGTATGAAAATATGATTCAGTACAAGTCTGAATATATGCGCAATGAAAACGGAGAACGACAGCGCTATAAAGTCGATGCAAACGGGCTTTTTATAACAAAAGACGGGCATCTTGTTATCAATCCTAATACCGATATAGACGCTAATAAGAACGAGTACGATGCCTCCAAATTAAGAGATCCATTTAACATGGAAAATAAGCATCTATTAGAAGATGAAGATGGGGAATACTATCGCAACTGGCGACCTGAAATTAAAAACCCCGATGATATATGGAATGAAATCGTAAAGGTGACCAAGTTGCCAGGGGTGACCTCTGCTCCTAAATTACAACCTATTGAAACTCGATTGGTCATGCTGCAAACAGGAATGCGAGCACCTATGGGAATTAAAGTTAAAGGTCAAGATTTAGCACAAATTGAAGCCTTTGGTTTACAACTAGAAGAGATTCTAAAACAAGCCGAAGGGGTAAAAGAACAAGCTGTTTTTGCTGACCGTATTGTCGGTAAACCTTACTTATTAATCGATATCAAACGCGAGCAATTAGTGCGATACGGTATATCAGTTATGGATGTGCAGCAAATTTTACAAGTGGCTGTTGGTGGAATGCCATTGACACAAACGGTAGAAGGTCGAGAACGTTATGGGGTGCGCGTGCGCTACCCAAGAGAATTACGTAGCAATCCAGACGATCTTAAAAAGATTTATGTCCCAGTGGAAAAAGGCAGCCCTGTTCCTTTGGGAGAGCTGGTAGATATACGTTATGAAAAAGGCCCACAAGTGATTAAAAGTGAAGATACTTTTTTGATAGGTTATGTGTTGTTTGATAAGCTCGATGGATTTGCCGAAGTAGATGTCGTGGAAAATGCCCAAGCATTGATCCAACAAAAAATAGCTGCTGGTGACCTAATTGTTCCTAAAGGAATCAGTTATCAATTTACAGGAACTTACGAAAATCAATTGCGCGCAGAGAAAACACTTTCAGTTGTGGTCCCACTAGCACTGATCATTATTTTTCTCATACTTTATTTCCAGTTCAAATCTGTAAGCACTTCGCTTATGGTATTTACAGGTATCACAGTTGCTTTTGCCGGTGGTTTTATAATGATCTGGCTGTATGGTCAAGATTGGTTCTTTAATTTTAGTTTTTTTGGCGAGAACATGCGCGATCTATTTAACATGAAAACCATCAATTTAAGCGTGGCGGTTTGGGTTGGTTTTATAGCCTTGTTCGGTATAGCAACTGATGATGGTGTAGTTATGGCAACCTACCTCAAGCAGAGCTTTGATCGGGAAAAACCTGTGGATGTAAAAGGGATACGTCATGCGGCATTAGAGGCTGCTCAGCAACGAATTCGTCCTTGTTTGATGACTACAGTAACCACTATTCTCGCCTTACTTCCTGTACTGACCTCGACTGGAAAAGGAAGTGATATTATGATACCTATGGCGATCCCAATTTTTGGGGGAATGGTGATCGATATTACTTCATATTTCTTGGTGCCGGTGCTTTATAGTTGGAGAGAAGAATTTTTTCTTTCGCGAAAGCAAAGAGTTGAAGTGAAAAGTTTAAAGTGAAAAGTGAAAAGTGAAAAGGGGAAGGTGGAAAGTTTAAAGTGAAAAACTAAAAGTGAAGAGTGAAAAGTTTAAAGTGAAAAGTGAAAAGTGGAACGTGGAAAGTTTAAAGTGAAAAACTAAAAGTGGAAAGTGGAAAGGGGAAAGTGAAAAGTTTAAAGTGAAAAACTAAAAACTAAAAGTGAATAGCAAAAACTTAGAATTATGGGAGAGAGTATTTTAAAAACAAAAAGTTATGCCTTTGCCGTTGAGGTGGTGAAGCTTTCTCAATTTTTAGTTTCTGAAAAGAAAGAATTTGTGCTTAGTAAACAATTGCTTCGCAGCGGTACAGCTATAGGCGCGTTAATTAGAGAGGCAGAATTTGCGCAAAGTGCAAAAGACTTCATCAATAAAATGAGCATCGCTTTAAAAGAAGCAAATGAAACATTGTACTGGCTGGATTTATTGAACGATACAAGCTATCTCGTTTCACCTCAACATCAAGAATTAAAAGAAAAATGTAAAGAATTAGTGGCAATGCTTGTCAGCAGTGTTAAAACAGCCAAATCAAAACTTTAAGATGAAAAAATCAACATCACATAATTATACCCGATTCATAAGAGCGCTATTGGCCGACTTGACTTTCTCTAAACGGTTGAGCAATTTCAATGTTGTTCAAGAAAAGAGCATGAAATCACTGCTACATATCGCCATCATTTTTAACTTTTCACTTTTCACTTTTCACTCAACTTCAGCGCAAACCTTAGAACAATACATCAATACAGCCCAACAAAACAATCCAGAAATCCAGGCTTACAACCTCCGCTACAATATCGCAGAAGAAAAAGTAAATGAAGTGGACTGGATTCCCAATACAGAATTGAGCGCAGGCTATTTTGTAAGCGAACCAGAAACCAGAACAGGAGCTCAGCGCGCTAGATTTTCAGCAAGACAAATGTTGCCTTGGTTTGGTACCATTACCGCTAGAGAAAATTATGCAAGCTCCATGGCAGATGCAGAATTTGTTGAAATAGCCATTGCAAAACGCAAATTGGCGCTAGCTGTTTCTCAGTCCTATTACAACCTTTATGAAATCATAGCACAGCAAAGGGTTCTCGATCAAAACATACAACTCTTAAAAACCTACGAACGTCTGGCGCTTAACTCTATAGAGGTGGGTAAAGCAACGGCGGTAGATGTGTTGCGATTACAGATCAGACAGAACGAGTTGCAACAGCAAAAGGAAGTTTTAGAACAAGTCTATTTAGGAGAACAGGTTACTTTTAATAAGCTGCTCCATCAAGACGGGACTATCGGGGTAACAGTAGTTGAAGAGTTGTTGTTACCTGAAGAAGATATAGCTTATGAAGCAGATGCCTTAAGCCTTCATCCTGAGTTACTCAAATACGATAAGCTTTATGAATCCATCACTCAGTCAGAGTTGTTGAATCAAGCGGAACGAAATCCTATGATAGGCATTGGAGTGGATTATGTGCCTGTTTCTGAGCGTCCTGATATGAATTTTAGCGATAATGGTAAGGATATATTTATGCCTATGCTGTCGGTTTCTATTCCTATTTTTAATAAACAATACGATTCAAAAAGCAAACAGAACGAACTACGTCAGTTAGAAATCGCAGCTCAAAAAGACAATCGATTGAATGTGTTAGAATCCGCTTTCGCGAAAGCGATATCACAACGCAACCAAGCCCGAATCAAATTTAATACCCAACAAAAAAACTTGAAACAGGCCCAAAGTGCCGAAGAAATTCTCATCAAGAATTACGAGACAGGAACCATAGATTTTAATGACCTTCTTGACATACAAGAGTTGCAATTGAAATTTCAGATGAACCAGATTGAGTCTGTACAAGGGTATTATATGCAGCAATCCATTATCAATTACTTAAAGCAATAAAGATGGTCAAGGATTTTTATATAAGGAATATGGTTTGTGATCGTTGCATCAAGGTGCTTAAAAACGAAATCGAAGCTCAGGGCCTAGTATTGAAAGAGGTGGTACTGGGGCGTGTTCAACTAGATATTCAGGATGATAGTGAGTTAGAGAAACTCAAAAATATTATTGAAAGTAATGGTTTTGAACTCATTGCTACTGCTGAGGATAAATTAACGGAGCAGGTGAAAATCCATTTGATTAAGATCCTAGGAGATTTACCCATTGGTCTCAAGGAGAATTTGTCTGACCATCTCGCTGAGCAATTACATCAAGACTATTCAAAGATTAGTAAGGTTTTCTCTCATAATGAAGGCATTACTCTTGAGAAATACTTTATTAAGTTAAAGATAGAGAAGGTAAAAGAGCTGATTCAGACAGAGGAAAAAAACTTTACGGAGATAAGTCTTCTATTGGATTATAATCATATCAATCATTTAAGTAGGCAATTTAAAGCCGAAACAGGCTTAAGTCTTTCTCAATACAAAGCAGAACAAAAAAAAGATAGAAACCCATTGGATCAAATTATATAAAGATGAACCATAATTATGAAACAACTCGTTGAATTATAAAGATACTTTTACTCAAAAATATACCCCCAATGAATAATACGATACTGTTATTTTTATCCTGTTCGCTTTCGTTAGGAGTATTTGCGCAAACTGAAGAAACAGTTGATGCTAATGTGGATCATCTTTCCATCAGGGAATATGTGTTGACTCTTAAGGAAGAAATGGTAAGCAAGGCTGGTAAAAATGTAATGGGGATGACGGTAAACGGATCTATTCCCGGGCCGACACTGGAATTTACTGAGGGAGAGTACGCGGTTATTTATGTCAAGAATGAAATGAGCGTAGAGACTTCTATACACTGGCACGGACTATTGTTACCTAATTTTTATGATGGCGTCCCTTACTTAAACACACCACCTATTGAACCGGGACAAACGCAGAAGTATGAATTTCCTATAAAACAATCTGGAACCTACTGGTACCACTCCCATACAATGCTGCAAGAGCAAAGCGGTGTTTATGGTTCCATATTGATTAAACCAAAGCAACAAACACTGGACTATGATAAGGAACTCGTTCTATTGTTATCTGACTGGACCAATGAAAAACCTATGAATGTGCTGCGCAATTTAAAACGTGGCAATGAATGGTATAATATTAAAAAAGGCACGGCGACACCACTTAATCAGGTTATTTCACGTGGCGCTTTTGGAGCACAGCTTGATTTCTGGAGGCAGCGTATGGAAGGAGCTGATATTGCAGATGTGTATTACCCAGCGTTCCTAATCAATGGGGAGCAACGTATCGATTATCCAGAATTCCAGGCAGGAGAAAAAGTCCGATTGAGAATTATTGATGGTGCAGCTTCAACGTCATTCTGGATGACTTTTGGAGGAAGCGACCCGACACTCGTTTCGGCTGATGGACTAGATGTTGTTCCAGTTACTAGAAACAAGACATTTATAGGTGTCGCAGAAACTTATGACTTTATTGTAACTGTTCCTGAAGAAGGGAAATTGGAGTTTAAAATTACAGCGCAAGACGGATCTGGTCAGGCGTCTGCCTTTATTGGAAATGGAAGGATAGTGTCTGCTATGGATGTTCCAAGACCTGATAAAATCGGGATGATGAAAAAAATGGCAGATATGGATATGAAAATGGGAGCGCACGCTTTAAAGTTTCAGCCAGGTAAAGATGAGCGTTTCCAAATGAAAGAGGAGTATGGAATGCAGATGGAGAATAAACTAGACATGGAAATGCCTCAAAAATCTATACCAATGAATCATTCTAAAATGAAAGGAATATCAATGGAAATGAAGAGAGACACCATGATGATAGATCATTCCAAGATGAAGGAAATGGAAATGAATCATTCTAAAATGCAGAAAATAAGCATGGAAGGCATGGGTATGTATTCAGAGTACACTTATGATTATCTCAAGTCACCAGAAAAAACTGCGTATGATGACTCTATTCCCGTTAACAATATATTATTGAACCTTACAGGTAATATGAATCGCTATATCTGGAGCATGAATGGCGTGCCACTCTCAGAAACAGATAAAATAAAAATTAATGCAAACGAGGTAACCCGTATAACTTTTAATAACTTAACCATGATGCACCATCCTATGCATTTACATGGTCATTTCTTTAGGGTTTTGAATAAAAATGGAGAATACTCGCCTTTAAAGCACACGGTCAATGTGCCGCCTATGCAGGAAGTGACAATAGAATTTTATGGCAATAATGGAGATGAAGTTGGCGACTGGTTCTTTCACTGTCATATACTGTACCATATGATGGGCGGCATGGCTCGTATCATAAGCTATGATACACCTAGAGACCCAAGAATGGATGAGTTTCCAGTTTCTAGGATTATTGAGGAGACAAATAAATGGTATTCATGGGGTATGGTAGATGCCGCATCACACACCACAGGATTTAATGTGATAACTTCAAATTTCAGAAACCAGTTTAATGCATCTTTTGAATATGGATGGAACAAAAATCTGGAAGGAGAATTCACATACGAACGCTACCTGCACGATTACCTAAGAGTCTTTGGAGGTGTCAATATTGAGAACGAGACCAGAAAAAGCTTCGACGAGTTTAATACCACTGCAGTAGTTGGGGTTCGTTATTTAACGCCCTATTTATTTGCCCTCGATGCTCGAGTTGATAATGAATTGAGGCCTAGGATTTCTCTGGGAAGAAGTATCATGTTATTCCCTAGGTTTTCGATTTTCGGTTACTATGAGTACCAAATAGACTTAGGGATAGTCAACGATCTTCCTTTAGATAAAGATTTTACTTCAGAAACAGTTTGGAATGCTGGTGCTGAATACTTTTTGTCAAGAAATGTTTCACTAATGGGTAGTTACGATAATCGATACGGTGCAGGAGGTGGACTATCATTAAGATTCTAACTATGAAGAATGCCTATAATAAAGACAGTTTATCACTACTAGGAGCTATCGCATTAGGCACTGGTGTAATGATTGGTGCGGGTATTTTTGCCTTATTGGGTCAGGTCGCTGAACTGTCAGGCAATTTATTTCCCTTTGCCTTTATTGCGGGAGCGATAATTTCAGGATTTAGTGCTTATGGGTATATTAAAATGTCTAATGCATTTCCATCCTCTGGCGGAATTGCTATGTATTTGGTCAAAGCCTATGGTAAAGGAACTGTTGCGGCATCGGGTGCACTATTAATGGCATTCTCAATGATTATTAATGAAAGTCTGGTCGCCCGTACTTTTGGTTCTTATACCTTACAGCTTTTTAACGTTGGCAGCAACAGTGTTTGGGTACCCATATTAGGAGTACTTCTTATTGTGGGAGCTTTTCTAATTAATATTGCTGGAAACAACATTATTGGAAAGTCATCCTTAATTATGGCCATCATTAAGGTTGGGGGTATCGCTATTTTTGCCATAGGTGCGCTCTGGGCTACCGGATTCTCCTTCCAAGATGCTATCTCATTGAATAATTCGACAAATTATCCGACTACAGATTACTTAGGTGCTTTGGCTTTATCCATATTGGCATACAAAGGATTTACGACGATTACCAACAGCGGTGGCGAAATTGTGAACCCAAATAAGAATGTGGGGCGGGCTATCATCATTTCGCTTTTAGTATGCACTGCGATATACCTATTGGTGGCATTTGCGGTTTCCTCAAATTTAACGATTTCAGAAATTGTAGCAGCTAAAGATTATTCATTGGCCGAGGCTTCTAAGCCAGCTTTTGGCACATACGGATTATGGTTTACCGTTGGTATAGCAATAGTAGCGACCATATCTGGAATTATAGCTAGTGTTTTTGCCGTATCAAGAATGACTGCCATGTTAACGGATATGAAACTTATTCCTCACAAACACTTTGGTATGTCAGGGAATGTTCAAAAGCATATGCTGGTGTACGTTGCCGTTATTGCAATTGTACTGACTGTACTTTTCGATTTGAGCCGTATAGCCTCATTGGGAGCCATGTTTTATTTGGTCATGGACATAGGTATACAATGGGGGATATTACGTAACTTAGGAAAAGAAATTAAGGCTAACTCTGCTATAATTATAACCGCAATACTTCTAGATGTCATTGTCTTAAGTGCCTTTTTGTGGATTAAAGCAAGCTCTGATATAACAGTCGTTATTGTCGCAATAGTGGCTATGATACTTATCTTTTTAGGAGAAAAATGGTTTTTGACAGCCAATAAACACAAACAATATTCAGAATAAAAATGTATACTAATAATTTAAAATTAATAGATATGAAAAACATGAAAACAATTGTAAAAACCTTAATGATATTTGGTGTATTCATCACATTGGCTAGTTGCAAATCAACTTTCAATGCAACCGAGACATTGAGTGTAGAAGAAAATAGACAAGCTGTCTTTCAAGAAATCATTTCAAGTCCTATTCAGTTTGCCAATTTTATTAGTGAGGCTCAAAAAAATGAACCCGCTAAAATGATATTGATGAAAACCCATATGGAACAGATGGAATCTGGGAACATGAAAATGATGATGGACAAAAAGCCTGAAATGAAAGAAAAAATGTAGGCTCACATGCAGAAGATGATGGAAAATAATCCTGAAATGATGCAAAAGATGCAAGCCAAAATGCTCGATAAAATGATGGCTAGTGATAAGGGGCGTAAAATGCTTATGGATACAATCCATAACAATGAAATGATGAAAAAGGACATGAAAAAACGCATGATGAAGATGATGGAAGAAAATCCTGAGATGATGAAAGAGATGATGCAGAAGATGAAGGGAAAAATGGAAAATGAGGGATAATAAATTCCTGCTCTAAATATTGGAGTAATTACAAATAAAAATAATCAGTTAACTTTTAAAACTATATAATTATGATGATGTGGTGGTGGATACTGATACCGATCCTGCTTGTGTTAGGTGTGTTTTTTTTACAAGGAAGAAATAGACAAAATGTCCAGAAGAGAAAAAACCCTATGGATATCCTAGACAATCGATTTGCCAAGGGCGAAATATCCAAGGAAGAATATGAAGAACAAAAACGAACATTGAACTCTAAAAATTAAAAGATTATGGACTATTATTTTAATAAAACAATCAAAGGCACTTTTGAAGAGGTCATCGATAAAGTCACAAAAGGATTGAAAGAAGAGGGTTTTGGTATCCTCACAGAAATAGACATAAAAGCAACCATGAAAAAGAAGCTTGATGTAGATTTTAAGAAGTATAAAATTCTCGGTGCTTGCAATCCGCCTTTTGCTCATAAAGCCTTACTGGCAGAAGATAAAATTGGAACAATGTTGCCTTGTAATGTGATTGTTCAAGAACTCGAAGATGGAGTAGTTGAAGTTGCTGCCGTAAATCCTATGGCGTCTATGCAAGCGGTTGAAAATGATAATCTTAACCAGATTGCAAGTGAAATAACAAGCCTGCTTAAAAAGGTGGTAAACAAACTATAAGTTCTCCTAGTGAAACCTAAATTAAAAAATAAATATAAACTTTAATAAGATAAAAATGAAAAACTCAAGAGTAACAACAACAGTATTAGGTATGGCTTTTATAAGTCTAATGTCAATGTCCTGCAAAGACACTAAACAAGACGAAGCAGCAATGCCCATGAGCAATGAAATGAATCAAGAGACTATGGCAGGTGGCGAAATAACGGCTATGAATAGCGGCCAGGAATCAAACGCAGCAGCGGTACTAAAAGACTATTTCAACCTTAAGGACGCTCTAGTCGCTGATGATAACGCCAAAGCAAAAGATTTGGGAATGACATTGACAAAATCCCTAAAGTCATTTAATGCATCAAGCTATTCTGAAGGTGAGCAAAAAGAATTGAAAGACATCATTGAAGATGCAACGGAACATGCAGAACATATAGGAGAAAGCGACATCAAACATCAACGAGAACATTTCAAAATGTTGAGTAAGGATGTTACAGATATGGTAGCTATTACTGGTACTGATATGAAACTGTATGAGCAATTTTGCCCTATGTATGACGGTGGTGGTGCATGGCTAAGTACCAAAGAAGAAATAAGAAACCCTTACTTCGGTAGCTCCATGTTGAAATGTGGTAAAGTACAGCGGGAGATCAATTAGAGGCTGAATGTTGGAAGCTAGAAACTGGAGGTTGGATGTTGGAAGCTAGAAACTGGAGGTTGGATGTTGGATGTTGGAAGTTGGAAGCTGGATGTTGGAGGTTGGATGTTGGATGTTGGAAGCTGGAAGTTGGAAGTTGGATGTTGGATGTTGGAAGCTGGAAGTTGGAAGTTGGAAGTTGGATGTTGGAAGTTGGATGTTGGAAGCAGGATGTTGGAAGTTGGAAGCTGGAAGACGGATGTTGGAAGTTGGATGTTGGAAGTTGGATGTTGGATGTTGGAAGCAGGATGTTGGAAGTTGGAGGCTGGTGGCTGGAAGTTGGAAGCTGGATAGCAGCTTAAACGATATAAAATGAAAATTTTTAAGTTTATTGCTTGGTTGGCTCTTGTTGCTTTGATTGGGATACAATTCTTTCCCATAGATCGCAATGAGAGCTACTCAAGGCCTGAAACTGATTTTATGGTCGTCAATGACGTGCCTGCTGAAATTCAGCATCAGTTACAGGTATCTTGCTACGATTGCCATAGTAATAATACGGCCTATCCTTGGTACAATAACATCCAGCCTATTGCCTGGTACTTAGAAGATCATGTTAAAGAAGGAAAAGCCGAGCTTAATTTCAGTGAATGGGAGACTTATTCCAGTATAAGGAAAAACAGTAAATTAAGGTCAATGATGAAGCAGATTGAAAGTGGTGAGATGCCTCTAGAGAGTTATACCCTAATTCACGGTGATGCCGTACTGTCCAAAGCACAGCAAACCGATGTTATAGAGTACCTAGTGAAGTTAAAAGAGAACAGAAACTAACCAATTTAAAAACCAACCAAAATGAACAATTTTAAAACTATTTGTACGGTATTCATAATCTCATTAACAGTGCTTTCCTGTTATGAAAAGACACCTCAACTTGCGCAAGAGACAACAATTAGTAATGAAGAAGTCGTTGACACTTCAAAAGAAAAAGAAGCGGTTGTCACAGTGATGAAATCCTATAAAGATGCGATTCAAAACTTAACGACAGAGGGTACTTTTGAACTGTTCACAACAGATGCTACCATATTTGAACAAGGTAAAGTAGAGGGGTCTTATAAGGAGTATATAGACGGTCATTTAGGTCCAGAATTAGGTCATTTCAAAAGCTTTACTTTTTCTGATTATGCAATAGATACCACTGTGAATATGCCTTATGCATATACTACAGAAAACTATCTATATACTATTGTATTGAAAGGAGATGAAGCCAATGGCATTAAGGAACGCACCATTGAAAGTAAGGGCGTGGCGACCTCCATTTTAGAAAAAATTGATGGGGAATGGAAAATCATACATTCACACACCTCCTTCAAGAAGTTAAATCAGTAATTATGAAACACACCTATCACATACAGGGAATGACCTGTAATGGTTGTCGCAGTCACGTCGAGCAGACGCTTTCTAAAGTGGATGGTGTAACTCATGTTTCGGTAAATTTAGAAAATGCAGAAGCCACCATTGAAATGGAATCCCACATTCCTCTCGAGACCTTTCAAAAGGCACTTCAAGAAGATGGCGATACGTATTCGATTCATAAAAGTCCCCTCCCAACCTCCCCAAAGGAGAAGAGCCCAAAAATTGCAAAAGGTTCGATGACACACACCTACTCCATTCACGGAATGACCTGCAACGGCTGCCGCAGCCACGTTGAAAAAATACTTTCTGAAGTAGAAGAAGTTTCAAATGCTACGGTCGATTTAGAAAAAAAGGAAGCTACCATAGTGATGGATAAACATATTCCTATTGAAAAACTTCAAGAAGTTTTAAAAAACGACGGTGGGACTTATAGCATTCACAATCTTGGCGAGCAAAGTCATTCTTCTGAAAAGACAGTAAAAACATCAAATACTTCCAGCCCCCAACCTCCAGCTTCCAGCCTCGGTAAAGGTACTGGAACGTTCTACTGCCCGATGCACTGCGAGGATGACAAGACCTATAACAAACCTGGCGACTGTCGGGTCTGTGGGATGGACCTTGTAGAAGAACAAAATTTATCGGCCACCACAAGCGAACAGTGGACATGCCCGATGCATCCAGAAGTCATAAAAGACGAATCTGGAGCTTGTCCTATTTGCGGGATGGATCTCGTTCCTATACAGCCAGATATTTCGGCAGAAGAGAAATCCTATAAAAAACTGTTGAAGAAATTCTGGATTGCGGTGGCGTTCACCCTGCCTATTTTCCTGATCGCCATGAGTGAGATGATTCCTAACAATCCATTGTATGATATAATGGATCAAAAAGGGTGGAACTGGATCCAATTTGGCCTCTCCATTCCTGTCGTGTTTTATGCGACTTGGATGTTCTTTGAACGTGCTTACAGAAGTATAAAAACCTGGAACCTCAATATGTTTACCCTTATCGGCATAGGTGCAAGTGTGGCCTGGCTATTCAGTGTTTTTGGGATGTTGTTTCCAGACTTTTTCCCAGAGCAGTTTAAAACAGAATCTGGTGCCGTACACGTCTATTTTGAAGCGGCTACTGTTATTCTTACTTTGGTGTTGATGGGTCAAGTACTGGAAGCACGTGCACATAGCAAAACCAACTCTGCTGTCAAAGAATTATTGAAGCTAGCGCCTAATAAAGCAGTACGTGTGGTAGATGGTAACGAAGAAGATGTATCCATTGACCACATTCAAAAAGGAGATATTCTAAGAGTTAAACCAGGTGATAAAATTCCTGTGGACGGCATCATCACCGAAGGGAAAACCACCGTGGATGAATCCATGATTTCTGGAGAGCCTATTCCGGTTGATAAAGCTGAGAATGATCAAGTAAGCAGCGGTACCATTAATGGTAACCAATCCTTCTTGATGAAGGCCGAAAAAGTAGGAAGCGATACTTTGCTTTCTCAAATCATAAAAATGGTCAACGACGCCAGTCGCAGCCGTGCACCCATCCAGAAGTTGGCCGACACGGTTTCCGGTTATTTTGTGCCAGTGGTGGTTGGAATTTCCATCATCACCTTTGTCGTATGGGCGATTTGGGGGCCTGAGCCCGCTTATGTATTTGCCTTGGTCAATGCCATTGCCGTCTTGATCATCGCCTGTCCTTGTGCGTTGGGACTAGCTACACCTATGTCTATTATGGTGGGCGTAGGTAAAGGCGCTCAAAACGGAGTGCTGATCAAAAATGCGGAAGCTCTGGAAAAAATGGACAAGGTAGATACCTTGATCGTGGACAAGACAGGAACCATTACAGAAGGGAAACCAACCGTGGAGAAAATAGGCGTGTTTGGAGATCGCAATCGTACTTTGACTGCGCTCAGCATAAACTCTAGCGAAATATTGAAATTCATAGCATCCCTTAACA
>Ga0307982_1001641_pt1 | contig 18195 bp, 14 predicted proteins | sample OrgLakmetagen989_FD_201847 | JGI IMG/M metagenome (GOLD analysis project Ga0307982, IMG submission 201847) | Saline water microbial communities from Organic Lake, Antarctica - #989 | ecosystem: Environmental > Aquatic > Non-marine Saline and Alkaline > Saline | place: Antarctica: Organic Lake... | reverse complement strand
GGCATGCCGCTTTACACTTTACGGCGACGCTACTACAAGCCCGTGCGGTGGATGCTGCGCCACAATGTGGCGCCCCACAACGTGATGAGGAGGTGTAAATTGATCGACGGGTCGTAGGCGACCGGCAATACTCTAAACACTTTACCTCACTAAGTTTGGGATCCCGGTTGCACTCGAAGCGTTTATAGCTTCGAAGGAGGTGCTGGTCCGCCGCCCAGCACCTCCCGGCATTCGCCCAATTTTAGAAAATAAACGGTCAATACAGGTTTTTTTTTTTGACTAGTGGGCTATATCCGGCTTAATCTTCTTACGTCCCAACTGCGATCTGCCGCGTTGCGAGTTATATCACAAATAACTGGCTCGGTCTGGGTGCTTCGTGGGCATAGGCGCCTAAGATAACTGCCTAAGCCTAATGCCTAGATCTGTAGATCTAGATCTGAAGATCTAGATCTCTATGATAGCTCTATGGAAATTACCAGCGCGCCCTCCTCCTCGTGACGAAGTATAATTGATAATTGGGATTATTCAATAAACTTTAAAGCCAGACGCCGCTTTAAAAAAAGCGGAATAGAGAAAGCAGCAAAGAAACCATTGCACCTCAAAGAACAGCAAGGCGGGTCTAAAATTTCATGCCCTGGCCAGTTCCAATTCCAAGTCCACTACTGCGCAATGAATCAGCATCCTAGCGATTGATGTTGGTCGATATCTTCTTTGATTTCTTGGTATCGCCGGGGTGTGGCGTGGGTTCCCACTCCAATCTCAAGACCGCTGAGAGCGCCATTGTTGGGGCTTCCAGGTCCCCTTTGTCTGCTGCGACCGACTCTGCGTTCCCACCCAGAATGCCTTGCCGGGGGTCCAGCAGTGGCGGCGCCCACGCTTTGCTTCGCAATGCCGCACCTGGTGCTGGTATCCCTCTTGCCCTAGCACGCATGGCTGCTGCGCGGTCTTGCCGTTTGACCCGTATCAAGCGCCCTCGCCCCATCCAGTTTTTGTGGTCCTTTGCAGAGGCAGCACTAGGGCTACTTGCGCTGGCTGCCTCTGCGGCCGAAGCATTGCTTTTGCCGTCGTCGATACTATCGCCTTCGCCGTTGCTGGCACCTTCACCGTCGGAACCACCATCATTGTCGTCGTCATTGTCATTGTCGTCGTCGTCGCCCCATTCGCGCGTGCCGTCCATCACCGCCGCATCCGCAGCCACGGACCGCACCAGCAGCCAATTAGAAGGCATGAAGCCGTGGTAGCGCGCAGCATTGGTGGCAGCGAGCGCGACTAGTCGATTGACGCCAGATGCGACGTGTAAAGCTAGAATTTCTCCTTTTGGGGGAATGGTGCTTGCTGTTGTGGCTGGTGCGCCAGCTGGTGAAGAGAGCGCGACAGAAGGAGTCGGTTCGGGTACAGAAGACTGCGTAGACATTACATCAGCGTTGGGACTAGATGACGACGACGACGAAGAAGAAGAAGAAGAAGAACTCGAAGAGGTAGTCGAAGATGATGAGGATGCATCAGAAGAAGGTGCTGTCGATGATACGGACGCAGGCACAAGGTTTGCTGCTGCCACCCCAACTAGACTACTCTTGCCATTTGGACTGCCAGCAGCTAGAGCTGAAGTTCTGTCTGCGCTGGCTGTTAACTCCTCTTCGTCTTCGTCTACGTCGAGCGGTCCATCTTCTTCCAGCACAATGAAATGGCCGCAGGAAAGCGCATAGAAGGGCACGGAAGCCAACGCAGCGGCTCGATTCCCCTCTGACGTCCCCATGGCGCGCTCCTGCGGCACGCTACAATACTCGAACCAAAACCCCGACAAGTCTGGCCTTGCCCTGGCTAAATCTGCCAAGCGCTGCAAAGCACCGCGGTTCATGGAGGGAGAAGAGCTATTGCTAAAAGGAGGCGGGGGCAGTGGCGGAGGCGTTGCGGCCGCTGCTCCGGAGATGGAGTTACTATTACTAGCCCCAGCAATGGCACTGCTTCCTAGAGAGCCACTAGCATCAGCTGGTAAAGGCCTCTTCTTTTGTGGTAAAGGGTCAGGGTGAGGTTTGGGTCGCCGCAAGAGCCCCCTCCAGGGGGTGATCACCATGGCCCACTCGTCCGGGTTGAAGAGCAAGCCGGAAGGCTGGCAGATCCCACCGCCGTGAGGTGGAACATCCACTGCACTCTGGCCTGCGCCAACTGCAGACGAAGAAGACGACGAAGAAGCTCTTGTACTTCCTGCTCGGGTACTGGAAGGAGTTGGTGGCCCCTGCGCAGGTGCACCCGGAGCTGCTCCAAAGCTCAAGCCAGGCGCCGGCGGGTCTTCGCAGGTGGCCCCAAACGATGCCGCCTGAGACGCCAAGCGAGGCCGCCAACGGCCAAAACTCGGATCAAAGGGCTCAGGCCAGCACGTTTCTAGTAGGCCTTGCGCGAGCGCGTTCTCGTGCGACGGAAGCAAATTCGCCAAGTTCATGGCAACTTCTTTGGCCGCTGCTGTCTCGGCCGCGCTTGGCCATTGTATTTGGACAGCATCTACTTTCTTTCCCTGCTGCTCTTGCTGTTGTTGCTGCAGCAGCTGTTGTTGCTGAGCGTGCTGCACTCGCGACTCGTACTGCGCAAGCGAGCGTTCGAGCTGCTGGGCTTCGGCGTCAAGCGCTAAAACAGTATCGTGGCGGAGCATGTACAACGGGTATTGGCAGGGCGCTGCCCAGGTAAACGCCAGCCCGGGCGTGGGCGCTGATGGCAACCGCCGCCCCAGAGGTGCCCACCCTTTCGCGTGCTGGTGGTGGTGGTGGGTGCTTGCACCACTACTGCCGCCCTGCGCACCTCCTCCTGCATGGGTGTCCTCGTCATCGTCGTCGTCCTTGTCGTCGTCGTCGCCGCCATCAACCTTCGCGATGCCGTTCCCGCCCACAGTAGCACCGTAAGTGGGCGGGGCATAAGTCCGCGGCAGAGGTGGGCACGGCACTAAATTGGTCTCGGAGGTCAGGGACAGGCCCTGGGATCGCAGTGCCAATGGAAAGAGGCCAGGCCACCACTCGTTTTCAGACTCCGACTCGGATTCTTCGGTTGCCGATGCGTTCTCACCAGGGCAGCCTCTCCCTCCTCGGCTCCCTGGAGCCGTGAATGGAGTCGCACCCTTCGCCCTGTTGCCGCCAGCACTGGGAAGTTTACGACCGAGCCGAGGTAGCGCCTTGTCGCCTTGAGCTCGGCCAACATTCGCATCGCGACGACGACGAGTGATGTTAGTGCCACTACTGCTGCCATGAGTGAGGGCTTTCGCGGCACTAGCGCCGGCGCCCCGAGCTTCTCTCTTGCCTTCCGAGTCATCCAAAGCCAAATTCGCTTCAGGCCGTTGCCGCGCCAGCCAGGCTTTGCCTATCAGGTCCACTTTGGCCGCTGCGATCAGCTGGGCTTCGTGCTGCTTGGCCACTCGGGCCATTTCACCCTGCCACGCCCACTCGCGCGCGTCGCGTTGCATTCGCTTGAAGCGCCGCAGCAAGGCGTCTTGCGCGACGCGAATGAAGTGAATGGGCAAGCCCGAGTGCTGGAGGGGCAGGTTGTGCGACACGTCCAGATGCGTCAAGCGCGGCAGCTTCAGCAGCACCACGCCGTCTGCTTCGTCACCTCCAGGCCCCGCCGGTTCACCGCTTCCGTCACCACCCCCGCTAGCGCCACTACTACCATTAGCTCCCCCTTTTGTCTTATCGCTCCATGGTGCTTTCGAGGTGGCTGGTGCTCCTGCGGACTTTGCTGCGTGTGTGGCCGCCAGAGCGCGCGCGCGCGCGGCTCTTGCTGCGGCGGCCTTGTCTTCAATCAAGCCACCCAAGCCTGGGTCTGCATTCATTCCACCAGCGCTTCCAGCCGCTCCACCAGCTGCTGCTGCTGGTTTCGCATTGCTTGGATTAGCACCGGATGAATCTTCGCCCGGACTAGCAGCTGCCCCGAGTTGGTTCCCCGGCACACAGAGCGTCTCGAGCCGAGGGCATGGCAGCAAACTGGCGAGAGGCCCATGCAACAGATTCCCATCCAACCACAGGTGCCGCAACCGCAGACTGCCTTTCAGAGGAGCCAGCGTCCCATCGAAGCGGTTGTGCTTCAGGTTGAGCTCCAATAAGCGCGGTAAGTGGCCGCTCGAACCGAGCCAAGTCGGCAAGTTCCCACTGAACGCGTTGTTTTGAAGGTGAAGAGCGCGCAAGCTTCCTAAAAAGCGGAACCCACGCGGAATCGAGCCGTTGAGGCCATTCCCACTCAAGTCCAGCCATTCCAAGGTGCTCAAGCAGCTCCAGTCCATAGGAGATGGCTGGGGTGGCAGTAGAGCAGATTTCAGCGGCACCACAGAAGCTGCTGGTTCCACTGTTGTTGCTACCTCTTTCCCAATTGGCGCTGCATGACCACTCGCTGCCGCCGCCTCCGCAGCCTCTGCTGCCGCCTCTGCCTCTGCAGTTGCCGCCGCCGCGGCTGCCTCCACCTCAATGGCGACGTCGACTGCACAGCGAAGCACTGCCGCGAGGCTGCCTGATGGGACGGGCTTGGGCTCCGCGGCGAGCGCAGCCGGCGACAACTGGGCAACGCAAGCGTCGTATTCGGCTTGAGCCACCCGGGCTCTCTCGGTCGCCAAGAGGGCGTTGGCTGCGGTGTGATTTTGCAGCGCCGCGAAGGCTGCCGTGCGGTCGCGCTCTTTGGCAAACCTCGTGATGGTGGCGTTCCTTGCCGTAGCTGCTTTTGCTTCTATTAGCCCCTGGCGCTTCAGCCTCAGAGCTCGCAAGCGCTCGTCTTCCAAGTCCTTGCATTCGAAGGAAGTAATTCGACCGTCGGCAGCCCGCCGCCTTGACGCAATGACTCCATTGGTGGATGCGCTGCTACTCCTAGATGAGCTCGAGGGCTTCAAGGCTAAGGCGCGCGTTCTTTTTTTCCCCTCTAATTTCGCCGAGGCTGCCACTTGAGCGCGGACAGCATCTTCTACTTGCACCACCAGCGCACTCGCAGCAACGTCTAAGACCCGCGCTAGGATGACCTCTACGCAGTGAGAAGCAACTTCGGCCGCCGATAATGGTACTGGTATTGTGGCCAAATCACCCGAGTCCAAACCTGACGAACCTGGCCGGCCCTTTCCCGCTCCCGAAGGGCTCTTGCTCCGGTCGCCTTTCTTCTTTTTCTTCTTCTTTTTGCCCGGACTTTTTGATGCGCTCGCAAGGAGTGCGTACGCTTTGGAAGCTTCTTCAGCAGCAGCCACTGCAGCTTCTGGAAACAAGTCAGGGTGCCATGTTTGCGCTGCTGGCAGCAGATTCTCAGGTGGCACGAGGAAGCGCCTCCCTTCCGCAGGTCCCTCAGGAGGCTTCTCGGGAGCTGTTTTGTTCACTGGGTTCTTGAGGCGTCGCTTTCGGGCTGCATCTGCTGCAATGAGCTCTTCCACGGCAGCATCAAAGTTTTGGCCGTACTGCTCTTCGAAGACTCGGCGCTCGTAAACCTCCTGCTCTTCACGGGTGCGTTGTTTTACTGGCTGAGGTAGGTATGGCTGGACGGGGGCATCGATCTTACGTCGGGCAGCTTCCACCTCTGTGGCAGTTACCTCGACGCCAGCGATGTTAAAGACCTTGCCGTCGTCATTACTGTGGGGTGAAATTGGAGCATGGGCAGAGCCACTACCAGCATGGCTAGCTGCGGCTTGCGTAGCGCGCCGCTCGTCGAGGAGCGTACCTAGGTGTAAATCTTTCTTGAGCTGCGCCTCAGTTTTCTTAAGCCCACCAGCAATGGCATCAAAAACGTCGTCCATGTCGACGAACTACTGGAAGTACTCGTGTAAGAGATTAGCAATAAGTCGCCTGACTGGCGCCCTTTGTGCTAGCTACTAGGATCCACGATGCCACCATGGGCAAGGCACTCCGCAACCCGCCACTATTCCAGCAACGCAGTCTTCAGTGTCTTCAGTACAGTAAACGCAGAACTCGCTCGTAGAACGCGGTTGCTGGTACAGGGATGAAATCACATTGGATAGGAATGTCAATCACAATCACAACAAACAACATTGCGTATATCACGCACACAGACACTTCTCCCTGCGGCATTGGCTTTCGTCCTATGGAATTTGGGTTTGTAAGCTTAAGCATAGCGAATGCGACATCGGCAGACCCCGAGAAGAAGAAGTAGAAGGAAAAGGAGGAGCTAACTCCGCTGAAGCAACTCCCTTCGAACTTGCTGTGTAATTCGTAGTGGAATAGCCAATTCCCTTAAGTTACACCAAACAACACTGGTATCATAGCCCGGTTGATGGCTAACACGCGTAATTGGGAAGCTCAAAAAAGGATAATCAAGGCCCTCCTATGTGAAGCGCGAACCGTGGTTTTGAAGAAGGCGTTATTATTTGATGTTCAGCCAGAAAATGATGTCCCTTCTGAATCACAAACAAGTGTACTGAGGGAGCAGATATCCCGAATGACCATGTTTGGAGGCTCCATGCTGCTCGAGCTCATGGAACTGCTTCTGCAGTCACCTGCATTTGAAGCCCAGGCCATAACAATTTCTTCGTCTAAATAGCCGTGGCCTTCCGTCGCGAGATATTTGAGAGCACTGTGAAATGTTTCCGCGTGCATGTGTGCATCTGCACGGCGCATAACCAAGAGCCACCCAGTAGCCCAAGCTGTACAGGGCGCTAGGCCATCAAAGTTGAGCGAAGACGTCGCCCGTAGTTGTGGGTAAGTCGTAGCCAAAAGACTACCAGGTGAAGGGTGAAGAAACCCTAGTTCGCCGGTACTGGTTCTACTTGACAGATCATGCCAGTGAATTTCTGAAGTCGAGGGCAGAAGGTCCGCTGCAATGGCACACAAGTCGAATTTTTGCATCCAGATGCCAGCGGCTAGTGCCCGCCCAACTCCAAAACCAAGTTCTTGGCCGTTCTTTAGGTTTATATCATGGGGAATGGCGCCACGAGACAAGCGAGCGTTTCGAGAGAGACTTTCGGAAGGCACAGGAGAGAGTACAGTACTATTCAATAGATTTGCTGGATTGGACAGATCTTCCTGCGGCATTGATGCAAGGCGACGGGTCACTACGGCACCAAGATTAATACCGATTTGTCGCAAGCGAATAAATTCATTGAAAACCTATTTCAGCGAAAATCGGTGAGGTATCAAATAATGTTTGAGGACGTCAATGACAATTGTGAAATACTTACAGCATTGAGGAAGTCTTCGTCATCGCTGAAGAAAACGGCACAAGCGCGACGAGAAATTAATTGCTTGCCACTCATAGTAAGCAGTGAAGGGAGCACACGTAATGCAGTTTGAAGGTATTCTTCGCGGCTCCGGCGACTATAGCCTGGGACCTGAACATAGGCTGATACGATTGCAAGGTCACAAGCTCGGCCTCCAGGTTCCAAGTCGCTCCCATGCGCCTGTTGCCATGGGTAGCCCACATGCATGTTGCAATTCCCACGCAGCCAAGCTACAGTTTGACGCACAATTTCTTTCGAGCAGTTCAAAGGTCCCCAGTGTTCTGGAGATGGGAACGATTGAGCACTGCAAACTTCTTCATACTGAGGCTCAACTTCCAATAGAAGTGACGCAACAGTTTGGAAACGTACAGGGTCTACAGCAAGAGGAACTACAAGATCAAGTGGAGACGCGTACGGTAAAGCCTTTGAGTTAATAGTGACAGCGATGCCTCCGTTCGCAGCGCAGCTAATGCCAACCCCGCAAACATCGGCAATATGCGTAGTAGTTTGACGTTTCAAGTCTTCGATGCACGCGATGTCTGAATCCTACGAAGGAAGTATAGAAAATACGCGTAGGAATGATTGGAACCAATAATATATATACTGTGTAAAGTAATCATGAAATAAACAGCTAGAATAGTGGCTAACCTCCCCGCAGAGCGCCATGAACTGAGAATCGAGCGAATGTAAGACGGAATCAAGAGTAGGAAGAACTTCAGGGTCAATTGTGACTGAGACTGCGCCAGCATTGGGTGAGGAATCGGGAGGCGAACGATGCAGCATAAAAACAGGTGCGCCATCAACGATGCAAGGAGGGGCTGCATAGATGTCGTCGCCTGGCACTAAACCACATGCCTTAGGAAAGCAAAGCACGAGGGCAAAGCACGCTATAGTCATATGCCGATTTACTCCTCTTAGGATGTCCGTGTGTGTCATTATTATGACAGCTAGATTATTTTAGGTGTGCCTTGATTAAAACGTAGTCATCATTATATCTGACGAGTACTAGTCTGATCCCGAGGGCTTCTTGATCTACGGAGGCTTCGCGTGAACATTCCTGCTGTCATGTTACTATAGGATTTCAAGTGTCCACGGGCACACCATTGAAACACGCTGCCACACTGCCACTACACGAGTTTCAAAAGGCAAAAGTCTTTATTCCCAGGGTTGACTCTTACTGTAACTGTCCTTACTAGCTCGTCTATGATTGCTCCGTTTTACTGCCGTGAGCCATTTTTGGTATGGGTACAGTACTGACGTACTGACTAATTCCTCTCGCTGCACAGCCTTCACAGGGGAGGAACGGTTTGTAGTGCTGTGAAGCCAAGGTGAAGCTGTGAAGATTTAGTGTCAGTCACGACGTCACAACGCACAATTCAGCGAGCACCGTTGAGAAGTAGCCAGGGTGGGTTCTAAACTCAATCGAAATAGACCTACATAGGCAGGCACGTATGGATATCTGAGGTAAAGAATATAAATTTCAGAAGCGCGCTACCCGCCTCGAATCTCGTCGTCTTAGATGGTTGCGCAAAACCTAGAACCTAGAGAGACGAGATCAATTACGGTTAGTTATTGGAAATTCGGTATGCGACGTGTATACACACATTTACCGAATGCCGTCGATAATCTCTATAACAGAGTAACAAGAAGAAGCGAGGTAATTGGCTGTTAGCTGCGGCTGTGGTGCTGTGGTGGAGGTGTAGAAACAAGGAAGTCCAACATCGAAATCCAATGGGATTCCAGTTCAGGTGAGCTCTGAATCATGTACAAAAATTCGAATACTGCTGAATTGATAAGAGCAGAGAAATTAGTACGGCGCGTTGGTCTTAGTTTCAGCTCTCTTCCTCGCCGTCTACGTCGTTGTCGTTTTGAGCAGCCAGCAACGTGCCCAGAGCCTCGTTTACAATGGATTTGAAGGACTTGTCGCTAGTCAGCATGGGCAACAGCGTGTCGCGAGGGAGCGCCAGGAGCATGCCCGTGAGTTTGGGCGCGTGCTCCGGATGCAGCGCCGCTACAGTAGGGTACAGCCTCTGGCCCAAGTGCTGGCTTCGCGCGTCGTCGTCGTCCTCTGGCAGCGCCGCCAGCTCGGCGCTCACTTTCGCGGCAAAGTCCGAGGGCAAGGTCGCGGCGGCTTCTGCTTCGGCCAGCGCCACCAAATGGTCCAAGTGCGGGAGCGCCAAGCACCGCAAGAGGCAGTAGTAGCCGTGCAGCGGGTGGTAGCTTTTCAAAAAGCCAAACTTCGGGTCGTGCCCAAACGCTGCCAACAAACTCGCTTCGAGCGCGCTTCCGTCGCCAACACCAGGCCCATAACCTCCTCCTCCTACTGCGGTCACCTGCTCAGTACCAGCTTCTTGTCCAGCTGCTTCTCCACCTGCGGCAGCAGCAGCAGCAGCAGCGTCGGCGTGGGCGCACTTGCGGGCGGTGCGCAACAGGCGCTCGTGCTCGGCACGGTTGGCGGGCCTGCCACACAACGCGAACACACGCCATGGCAAATGGATGAATGGGTGCGCAGTAAGCACAAAAGGGCGGTGATCAAAGACTTTAGAAGGCAAAACTGAGGAGGCGACCAAAAAGCAACAAGACCATATGTGCTGGCACACCTTGCCGCGCATTCTTCCACCCCAAGTTCATTCATGCCAGACGCGATGTAGTCGTCATCATCAACATCGTCACCGCTTTTCAGGGGCGCGGAGGCCCCGTCACCGGGGGTGAACTCAAAGGGCCGCGCGCCGCGCTTCACGGCGAAGAGGGCGCGGCGTTGGTGCGCGCCAGGCTCGGTGTTTCCGTCGCTGTTCGCGCGGGCGAGAAGGGACGCCTCGGTGAGGCCCAAGAGGTCGCTCGGGCTCAAAGTCTTGGCTTTCGAGGCTTGCTTCGCTCGTTCGCGGTCTACGGCAATCTGAGCGTCCTTGAGCTGTTGGCTCAGCGCGGACTCGTAGGAAGCGTGTGCGATGCTGGAGGCAAAACGAAACCCACCAAAGAAAAAAATGGTATCACTCAGAAGAGAAGACATCATAAGGACGGATCTCAATGCATCATCACTTCGAATTAAGCTACGGTATCAAAGCTTTCGACATAGAGTGCAAAGATCATTAAAAGCATAACGATGAAAGAAGAACAGAAAGGAACCTACCACTCATCTTCGGTCAGGATTTTTTCCTTTTGTGACTGGCTGCCACAGAAAGTGTCATATTCGCGTTGCAGTAACGCTAGCTTCGCCTCATATTTGGTGTTTCTTTGGTTAGAAGACCCATTGGATGCTAGTAAAGGTGCACTAGCATTTCCGGACTCTGAGGCTACCGGCACCGCAGCAGTCGGCAAGGAGTTCGGTTTGGTTACCCCTGGCTTCTTTGCGTTGCTCGCGTTCTGCTTTGCTTGCACCATGCGCATCATAGGGTCTTCGTCGTCCGACGACGCAACATCTGGCGTCGACTCATCTACGAAAGGCTTAGCCTTCGCTTTGGGCTTTTTCTTGTTCTTCGACTTTTTCGATTGCGCTGCGACGAAGCCATCACCTTCGATGGACGCCACCAGGGCATCAATGTCGGACATTATAGTTGATTGCTGAAGTTTTCCTGGCTAGCACTCACAGCTGACTATAGTACTCTTTCACTATGGACTCGATCACGCTGACGAAGGTAGGCAGACTTGCCCGCAGAGCCGATTGATAACAGCTACTACTAAAATCTTATGCCCGGTAAAGTTTTGTCTCTGGAGCTGGCAGCTGGCAGGCTGGCAGCTCTAAAAAGTTGAACGGTTGATGAGGATCTTGGGAAATTTACTTGTCTCCTCGCACTCCTCGCTGTAATTAATACGTCGCGACATCATATGCTACAACAGATACCAGATGCTAATAATGCACGTAACAAAAGTTGCTAGGTTCTACTAAAGCAAGAAGTGGTATTCTAGTAACTTGCAGTTGCGCTTGGGTCACATACCTATCAAAAGGTTTGCAATGCTGCAGCCTGGCCGAGATGTGAGTAGTTTAGCTTCCTTGAATCTAGGTAGCGATTGTGAATGGAGTAAGGCTGTCCTTACAACAATTCCTTCAAAAGATCGGTCATCACAGAATTGAGTTCTACGCGACCATCATTCATGCAAGGACTTTCCCTCTTGAACTAGGCGCAAGTGCACAGCCCAGTGATAGCACCCCCGTCCGCTCCTGGGGCAAAAGGTCGGCTAGAAGCACGCCGCCTCAGAAACTCGGACCGCAGCCAACCGAGTGGTACGCGACCAGCAGGCGCTCACAAAACTCGCAATTTAAAAGCGGATGCGGTAAGTTCCCATTTGAAATTGTTGGATGTCTTGATTGTTAAGAATGGCCTATCAATATGTCAACGTGCAATATATGGTAATTTTGTGGAAACGCTTTCTTAGGATGAAGAGAGCTACTCAAACTTGCCGCCAGCAGCTGCAGATAGTAGTAGTGCACAGACAAGAAACAACAGCAGCAGTGCGAGCGGCGCGGCGGCAGAGGATTACAGTTCGTCAAGTGACGATGGCTTAGGAGAGTTAACGTCTGAAGAGCGGCTAGTGTTGGAAAGGCGGCGGCACGCGGAGCTGATGCTAGTGGCTAAATTCGACAAGGTACTTTAGTTTTGAAGGTATTCGATGCGGTGCTATTTCCGATTATTTCCCTGTTTCAGCTAAGATGGTATTTCTTTCACTCTCGTGGCTATTGCGACTACAACTATCACAGTCTTATCTTTACTTTAAAACGCTTCATTTGTTGCGCGACTGTTCTTATTTTTATTGCAGACGAGCATCAATCCACGGCGGGAGTGCTGGTTTTTGATCTCGGCGCGGTGGATGAGCGACTGGTCGGCGTACGTCGAGCGGCGATGGCCTGACCCACCAGGACCCGTCTCGCAGCTCGACTTGTTCGCCGATCCTGAGGGTAATTATGATGATCACATGTTCTGGTTGGCGGTGGTGCTGTTGTTCTCGTGTGTTTTTTCACTTTATTTTTTTCGTCTGCTTTGTTTTATTCTTTGGAAGATGGGTGTCAAAAAGAATTATTAGTTACTTACAAATAGGAATGCTCTTCTATCTTATTTTCCAACGTTTCTCCTTGAAAAAAAACGTTTTTCTATGCGAATTCATTGTGTGCACTGCTTTTCCCACTCTCTTTTCCACAACAGGGAAAACCTTGCGGGCCGACTTGGCTGCCAAGCGCGACTTTCGCGGCATTCCCCCAACGCTTTGGTACGTGTTCGTGGAGCTGTACGGGCGCGACAAGGGGCAAGAACTGTGCCGCTACACCATGAACGCCTACGACCCTCCTCTGGTGAAGCATACCATAGGATTAGGTTGAGTATGGTGCTTGGCGTCTAGTGTTCTCTGTACACTTATGCGTTATTTTTCTCGAGTACTGGTGTACATTTTGTGTACATTTTGTGGCATTGAAATTGCAAATTGATCAAGATGGTAGTGTGAGAGAATGGCTGGCTTATTTAGTAGGGTTGATGCAATCTTATTTCTTACTCGAGCTTATGCCAAACTTACGACCTTACCCTTTTTCAATCAAATACATATTCACCCATCATGCTTCTTCTTCTTCTTCTTCTTCTTCATCTTCGTGCACCACTCCCCTTTTTGATTCAGGTCGGCGCCCACCGCGAGCAAGTGTGCCGGCCAGCCCAGCTTGTAGCTCGCGTTGAGGTGGCGAAAATGCGTGAATCCTTCTTGCCCGACTCCTCTTCCGACGAATCGGTCGACGAAGACCCGATTTGCTGTTGCTTGTACCAGACCCACGTGGAGTTCCTCTTGTTTCACTTCTTCACCTGCTGCAAGCACTTGGGCAAGAAGGGGCCTCGCTACGAAGCACTGGGGGTGGGGGACTACGATGCGTCGGACGACGAGCTGGGGTTCGAGTCGGAAAACGACGAAGACTATTCCTCCGAGGACGACGAAGCTACCAAGGAGCACAAAGCTGCGCGCAAGGCGAAAGAAGAGCGCCGCAAGCAGCAGCGCCGGGACATGGAGCAAGCGGCGAAAGAAAAGCGGCGCGAGCGCGCAGCTGCCGAAGAAGAGAAAGCGAAGCGGTTCAACGCGCAATTAGCGGCCAAGTCGCAATCGTCACGAGGAGGCCGTGGTGAAGTGCGAGAAATTGAGCTCGTTTAGACGCACCAAAATAAGATGAGGGTTATGGTCGTCTGATAATTGTAGCATACGGCGGAATTATTCGTTTGTCTGTGATTATGTGCTCCACTCTAGTCCAAGATGCACTATAGATAAATAGTCCAAGATGAACTATAGATAAAAAACTAAAGAAGTTAACTGTTCGAAGTGTACTAGAGGTCTAGCTAGTAAGCTCCAAATACAAGAAGGAAGCGACACGCGCGATACCGCAGAACAAGTGGAATTATGATGTTCACTCTGGACTTTATCTCTGGCTCCGCTTAGCAGTAGGCCACGGTGTCCCAGAGCCACTACAACTACAGTAGTACAATACGGTTAAAAGTTGCCATTACTCAGGTCAGTAAGAAACCGCTGCACTGAGCATACTCTGCATAGTAGTACTACGGCCAGTTTTTATATCCCATCGGTACTGTAAATCTGGGAAACGAGTTCAAGTGTACCCCTTGAACGTACACGTGCTAATTGAAATCGAATGTCTTCGAACTCGTCGCAACTGCGCGAACGAGAGAGAAATATGGCAGTACTTGTTATGAATCCATTGTTTCAGAAAAATCAATCGGGTCATTACTATACTAATGTAAAGTATAGCTAGCTGATGGGAAGTACTAAAAAACAGACCACCCGAACCAAAAAACAGACCACTGTACAGGTACTTCACTACCTGTTCAGTAGCTGTACACATTTGTGATAAGTTGACACAGGCCCCGAGGGGCCGGAATTAGATGGATAACAGGCAAACAGAGAATTCAAAGCAACCAGTAACTGGAGGAATGGTATATTAGCATATCAGGCACACAGATCTGTGATAAGTTAGTTGTGATAAGAGTGCTCCGTAGAGCAGTTAGGGTTAGGGCTACTGTAGCCTACTACTGTCTGTAGCTTTGTAGCTTGATACAGAGTAACTACAGTAGTATCTTTAGCAAGCTAGCTAAGCGTGTACTGTAGGTAGCTGCCGTCTGACCTTTCGTTGCGAAGGTACGATTCATGAAATATGGGGAAGATGTCGGTACTTTTTGATTTGAAACTCCGAACGGCCATCAGCACGCAGGAAAGTTATGAAGGCACCGGTGTATGTGCAATGAAAAGGCGCATAGAAGTATCAACGTAGTTTTCTAATTCAGCTCGGTTCGCTTATGTGAGCTTCCCAAAAGTTCAAAAAGAAAATCACGAAGGCAAGCGGCGAAATCTACAAAATTTATGAAGAAAAAGCTGAATTTCGACGTATCTTCGCGAGCCAGATTCAACGACTACCTTCGGGGATTGCAATTCGCCTATATGGCTATAAAATAAGACCATAATTAGAAATAGACCCTCCCTGAAAAACACCAAATGCTCAATGGCATCGACTTTATCATCGGAAATAGTGGTGTATTTGGGCTCTACGGGAGGAAAGGCAGCTCTTGTCAGAAGCGGAATTTTAATTGAGCTCGATCTTTCCTCCTTGGGAGGCTCTTGGTGATATTATAGCCCGGGCCACAGCCATACAGGGCGACTTCCTTCTTTTGGGGGCCCGCTACAACGCGAATTTACCCCCTCCCTGTAATACAAAAATACCCTCCCTGTAGTGGCAAATCCCCCCTGTAAAGGGAAAAAGGGGTCAAGTCTTAGGGTTCGTAGAAATAAGTATTACTTATATATGCAGATATCAGGCGCCATATAAGTAAAATAATAAGTAAATAAGTATCTGAAATTAGCGCTTTTTCCGGAAAATGGGACTTTCAATAATCGGTATTTCTCAAATAGGTATATTCTCGCTCTAATATACGGTACTTACCACTGCATTGTACAGGGGTTTTTCTTTGTTTTTGGGGAGTATTAACTAGTCTAGACTACCAACGTATATCCCGTATTTACTTAATTATTTACTTACTTTGGTCAAAACTTGTACTTTTTTTTTACGAACTCCATCAAGTCTGGGATGCGCCCGAAATTAGTCTTTCCTTCTGGTATTGGTTGCCTTGAATTTTCTGTCTGCTTGTTAGCCATCTAATTCCGCCCCTCGGGGCCCGAACCGAAAATAAGTCCAAGCGATGCCTCTCGTCGAGCTGCATCCAGCGGTCTATCGTAAATCGTAAACGCTACAATTCGACAATAATTTAACCCCATTTTTCGCCTTTTCATTTTTTCCCCATATTTCGTGAATCGTACCTTATAAGCGCAATGCCGAACAAAGAGCAAGAGTTAGGGGTGAGTCGACAGGGCTCCTACCTAGAGTCAAGCTAATCGCCACATTTATGATTTGTGTATCAATCCAACGTTCCCATTTTACAAGCTTCGTGCCAGATGGCTCGAAAAATATCACATCGTGCTTAACTTTAACCTTCTTCCCAGGTTTTGCAGCAACTGCTCCGCTTGTAATGGGAGCCCAATTGTCTCGAAGCTCTCGGCCTGCTCTCGCTGCGGCCTTGTGGCATACTGTAGCAAGGAGTGCCAGAGGGCTCATTGGAAGGCGAACCACAAGCAACACTGCATTGCGAAAGCTGACAGAGAACCACAAAGCAAGCTTCTGTGGGATACAGCCAAAAAGGATAATTTCGAGGCAAATAGCGCAATAAGAGAATGCAGCATTTGTTTGGAAACGCTGACCGACGTAGCGACAACCTCTCTATCATGTGCGCACTTGTTTCATAGTGCATGCGTAGCAGAGTTGCGGAAGTTTGGAGTGAAGCAAGTGTGCCCGCTGTGCCGCACTCCACTGCCTGCGGGGCCTGAAGACCTCAACGACGAGGCCGTTCGCCGTTACATGGCTGTGAAACGAATGGTGCAGCGAGGCAAGGCGTCTTGGTCTGCTTTGCCAACTTCAGCGGAACACGAAATGGACAGGGCTATCAGTGCCTGGCGGGCGGCGGCTGAGGAAGGGTACTTGCCTGCGCAGTTTATGCTGGGGCTCATTTTTCAGGACGGTAACGGCGTAGCCCAGGACGACGTAGAAGCGGCGCAATGGTTCAAAAAGGCAGGTGGCCAAGGATACAAAGAAGCGCAGTTCAGCATGGGCCACATGTACGAGCACGGCTGCGGCGTGAAGCAAGACAACAGAGAGGCTGCAAGGTGGTATCGGAAAGCGGCCGAGCAAGGGCTTGATTTTGCTCAATTCCACCTGGGGCTCATGATTGAATATAGTATCGGTGAGGATCAGAACAGCCAAGAAGCGGAACGATGGTACCGGAAGGCAGCTGACCAAGGCAATACCGAGGCACAATTGAACCTGGCTTGCCTTTTTGCGAACGGCCGCGGCGTGGCAGAAGACTTTGTGGAGGCTGCAAAGTGGTACAAAAAGGCAGCTGGCCAAGGGCTTCCGCTGGCGCTGCGTAATTTGGGCACCATGTATGAAAAAGGCCAAGGCGTCGCTCAAAGCTACGCGAAGGCAGTGCGTTGCTTCAAGAAAGCAGCCGCACGAGGAGATTTGTCGGCGCAATGCATATTGGGGTACAGGTTTGAGCACGGCGGTGGCGTGCCAAAAAATGACGAGGAATCGGCGCAATATTACAAGATGGCCGCTGAGCAAGGCGAAGACATGGCGCAGTGGCGTCTGGGGAAGTTTTTTGCTTCGGGCCGCGGTGTGCCAAAGAGCGATGTAGAGGCAGCGCATTGGTACAAGAAAGCAGCTACGCAAGGGCACAAGGATGCGCAATACCAATTAGGGATGATGAACGAGTTTGCTTGCGGTGTGAAGCAGAACAGCGTGGAAGCTGCGAAGTTGTTCAAAAATGCAGCTACGCAAGGGCATGTAGAAGCACAATATATGATGGGAAGTATGCACGAAAGCGGCCGCGGTGTGGTTCGAAGCAACGCCGAGGCTTCGCGATGGTTCAAAGCAGCGGCTGAGCAAGGGCACGTAAAGGCAACAGAAAAGCTGGTGCGCATTAGTATGGATTGAGCTTCGCGTGGCGTGTTCGACATATGATTTTCGTCTTTGCGGATGTGGAAAGGCCCCGGGTGATTCACAGGTTATTCAATTCAATTCACAACACCGAGGATATGGAAATTGAGAGGGAGGATCCTCTTATTCGTAGGCTTCTGACGACTTGTTTTTTTATCACAGGCCCCGACGAGCCGAAATTAGTGGGCTAGCTTCAGTCTTTTTGCTACTATTAGCCAGTAGCCACCCACCACCACACTCCAACTCCCAGTAGTATAAATTTGAATGCTCATGCTAGAACCAGCTCTGTGGTAATATACAGAGCAGTAAGAGCAATAGCTCAGGTGAGGGTGAAAACCCCCCACCAAACTCGGATACATGTGAGTCTGAGCCTGAACACAATCGAATCTTTGTTCGACCTCGTTAAGTACGGCTTCTGGAGCGGAGAAGCAATTCCTGGTGTTCGTAGGCCTGTGACCATTCGTGTTCGCACAGCCTACAGCATTGCAGCATTGCAGCTACGTGATCCATACTACATTAGCAAGAAAGAGGACAGGCGATGCTGAGATCGGCTGGCGCCCGACGCCTGAGAAAAACATTGAGACGATGCCCTGCTGGGGCAAAAATAGCCCGGAGAAATGTCTCGTGGACCTGGGACGTGATACACGAACGAGCACTCAGTCCCGCCGACTTGTTCGGAGGAAGGACGCCAGTTGGAGCCTGAATTGGCCTTCTGGAGCAAATTTGCTAGCGCGCAAGCAGCACATGTACTATTTTTGGTGCCTCTGTGACTACTGTGTGCTTGTTTTACTATGTTATTGGGAGAGTATTAACTAGACTAGACTAGACTCAGGGGCCTGGGGCCTGGACCAGGGAACCCGCAAAGGCACCCTGCATTGACATAACAATAGCAACATAAAAGATAATAGATGAACCGAGATCTCAGCATCGCCTGTCCTCTTTCTTGCTAATGTAGTATGGATCACGTGGCTGTAATGCTGTAGGCTGTGCGAACACG
>Ga0307982_1001640_pt1 | contig 18212 bp, 16 predicted proteins | sample OrgLakmetagen989_FD_201847 | JGI IMG/M metagenome (GOLD analysis project Ga0307982, IMG submission 201847) | Saline water microbial communities from Organic Lake, Antarctica - #989 | ecosystem: Environmental > Aquatic > Non-marine Saline and Alkaline > Saline | place: Antarctica: Organic Lake... | reverse complement strand
GGGTGCCGTTCAACGGCGGCGTATTAACTTCTACCTATGCTACCGGTGGTGGTTTCTCTCTTGACGGAGTGCACCCAACAGCTAGAGGTTATGCTTTTACTGCAAACGCGATTATTGATGCTGTCAATGCACAATATGGTGCTACCCTACCTAAAGTAGATATAGGAGCTTATTCAACTATTCAACTAAGTGATAGCGTTCAATAAATAGAACAAAATCTTATTTAAAAATCTGCTGGAGACTAGTTCTTCAGCAGATTTTTTATTTTTACCAAAACATCCAATTATGAAGTTCATTATAAAATTACTCATCACGGCTGCTTTAGTCATGGGGCTTTCTGAAATCTTGCCTGGTATAGAGACGACCGATTATGTGAGTGCCATTCTGGTGGCATTATCCCTTTCTGTTCTCAATTTTATAGTAAAACCTATTTTAGTGTTGCTTACGCTACCTATAACCATTGTCACATTAGGCCTGTTTTTATTAGTGATTAATGTGATCATTATCTATCTCGCTGACTGGTTAGTTGAAGGCTTTGAAGTAAATAGCGTATTCTGGGCGTTTGTTTTCTCATTACTTCTCGCTCTTGCTCGGTCTATTTTATTTAAAATATTAGATAAGGACCAACAGTAAAAAAAACCTTAAAAACAAACAATATTCTTAAAACATCCAACTTTCAACTGGAACGCTTTTCTACTCCAGAGGTGCTTTTACATCTTTACAAACGAGTGTAAAGCTTTCAAGTTATTACTTTAGGAAGGGATCTGTTTTAAAGCACGAACTGTACATTTCTCTCCTAGAGAAAAAAATTAATTCGTGTACCCATTAAATGAGGAGCTAAAAGTACTAGAACTTAAAGCCAAGTTCAACCAAATTCTCTTGTCGCCTTATGAAGATTATCAAAGTGGGTGGATAGGAGGGCCTATAAATAAATAAACACTTTGATAACTAGTAAATAAAGCCTAATTTTGCATCCCAATTTTAACAGCACATAAAAGTCTTTCAATGAACATTAAACGTACTGACATTGACGCGCTTAACGCGACACTTACACTAGATATTACTAAATCAGATTATCAAGAACAAGTAGATAAGATCTTAGCAAACCACCGCAAGACCGCAAATATTCCAGGTTTTAGAAAAGGACAGGTTCCTGTAAGCCTTATCAATAAGAAATACCGTATTCCCGTGCTAGTAGAAGAGATCAATAAAATGATCCAAGCACAACTTAATGAATACATTACTAAAGAAAACTTGAATCTATTGGGTAATCCATTACCAAAAGCTCAAGAAGACGTCAACTGGGAAGAGGATGACTTCACATTTGAGTTTGAATTAGGTTTTGCTCCAGAATTTGACGTAGATGTAAAAGGTAAAAAAGCCATTACACAATATGAAATTAAAACAGACGATAAAACAATCAACGACCAAGTCGATCGCGTACGTGAAAACTACGGTAAGTTAATTGCTAAAAAAGAAGTTGCTGAAAGAAATGAAATCACTGGAGTTTTCAAAAATGAAGACGAAGAGATTCAAGCAGATGCTACTTTCTCTACTGTAAAAATCAAAGGAAAAAGCAATCTTAAGAAGTTTGTAGGGGCTAAAGTTGGAGACACTTTAGAACTGAAAACAAAAGGTCTTTTTGCCGATGATCATGATTTAGTAACTTTACTCAAAGTGGAGGAAGAAAAAGCAAAAGGACTTGATATTCCCGTAACTTTTGAAATCACTGAAGTCAATGAGCGTGAGAAAGCAGAATTGAATCAAGAATTCTACGATAAGCTTTTCGGCCCAGGTGTTATCAAAAGCGAAGATGAATTAAGAGAGAAATTACGTGAAGATGCTGCTCAGCAATTTGGTCAACAAACAGATCAGAAGCTACTGACTGATATTACGGAAGCTCTTATTGCCAACACAAAATTTGACTTACCAGCAGACTTCTTGACCAGATGGATCGCTAACAATGGTGAGAACGAATTCACAGCAGAAGAGGCGGCAGAAGAGTACAAGCGTTCTGAGAAAGGATTGAGATACCAGTTAATTGAGTCTACTATTGTTAAAAACAACGAAGAGTTACAACTTAAGTTTGAAGATCTACAAGAATATTCTCGTACCATGATACGCGCACAAATGGCACAATACGGTCATATGGACGCTACTGATGAAGAAGTAGACCAAGTGGTTGCACGCATCATGAGTAATCAAGACGAAGTAAAACGCATGAGTGAGCAACTTCAAAACGAGAAAATGTTGAAGTTTTTCAAAGAAAACGCAAAACTAAAAAAGAAAGAATTGACTTACGAAGACTTCATTAAAGAAGCCTACGACGCATAATTCAATCCTGTCAATAATTAATATACTTAGGCGTTGACTATTTTATCACTTAGTTAACGCCTTTTTTATTCAATACGCAGTAATATTACCACATGGATATATCTAAAGAATTTGAGAAATTTGCCGTAAAAGATCAAGGAGTAAATCCTATGTATTACGATAAAATAATGGGTAGTATGTACCCAACTAACCTGACTCCTAACATCATTGAAGAGCGCCAAATGAACGTGGTTGCTATGGACGTGTTTTCCCGTTTAATGATGGACCGTATTATTTTTATGGGTCAAGGCGTTAACGATCAAGTAGCAAACATTATACAAGCGCAATTGCTTTTCTTAGAAAGTGCAGATGCTAATAAAGACATACAGATCTACATCAACTCTCCAGGAGGCAGCGTTTATGCAGGACTTGGAATTTATGACACCATGCAGTTTATAAAACCAGACGTAGCTACTATTTGCACCGGTATGGCTGCAAGTATGGGTGCTGTTTTATTATGTGCTGGTGCTGCAGGAAAGCGTAGTGCTTTACCACACAGTCGTGTCATGATTCACCAAGTTTCTAGTGGCGCACAAGGTCAGGCAAGTGATATTGAAATTACTGCTCGTGAAGTAGTAAAATTGAGAGAAGAATTGTACACCATTATTGCAAAACACTCCGGTCAGACTTATGAAAAAGTAAATGAAGACTCCGATCGTGATTACTGGATGAAATCAGATGAGGCTAAGGAGTACGGAATGATAGATGAGGTCTTAAGAAGAGAATAAGGCAGTTTAAGGTAAAAGATTATTTGTTGTAGTTCCGCTTTTTATTTTCTTAGAAAATAAAAGTTCATACTGAACTTGACTCCGTGCGAAAACAGAATCAAAACCCACTTGACCGCTTGAATTAACACAGTGTGATTCTTTCCAATATTACAGGAGAAGAGTCGCTGTCTAAAAGACACAGAACATCGTGTCAAAAATAAAAATATGAGTAAAGAACAATTAGAATGTAGTTTTTGTGGCCGTAATAAATCAGAGACCAATCTGCTTATTGCTGGACTAGACGCACATATTTGTGATCGTTGTATCGAGCAGGCTCATGGAATAGTTCTCGAAGATACTACGGTTGATAAACCTGGTGTTACTAATGCAGAATTAGAGCTCAGAAAACCCAAAGCGATAAAAACCTTCCTTGATGAATACATTATAGGTCAAGATTTTACCAAGAAGGTAATGTCAGTAGCCGTTTATAATCATTACAAAAGACTCTTACAAAAAGATACGGATGACGATGTAGAGATACAGAAGTCCAATATCATGATGGTAGGGCAAACAGGAACTGGTAAAACACTTATCGCAAAGACCATTGCGAGAATGTTGAATGTGCCTCTTGCTATTGTAGATGCCACCGTACTGACTGAGGCTGGTTATGTAGGAGAAGACGTAGAAAGCATCCTAACAAGGTTGCTACAAGCTGCAGATTATGACCTCGAAAAAGCACAAACTGGGATCGTTTTTATAGATGAAGTGGATAAAATTGCTCGCAAAAGCGATAACCCATCCATTACTAGAGATGTATCTGGAGAAGGCGTGCAGCAAGGTTTATTAAAATTACTCGAAGGAACTGTAGTAAACGTACCGCCCAAAGGTGGGCGCAAGCATCCCGATCAAAAATTTATAGAGGTAAATACAGAGAACATCTTGTTTATCGCTGGTGGCGCTTTTGACGGTATCGAGAAAGTGATTCAAAAACGCATGAATATGCAAGCAGTAGGTTTTAGCGCGAGTATGTCTAACGATGGTGTGATAGAAAAAGATAATTTACTCCAATACATCATTCCTAAGGACATCAAAGATTATGGGATGATTCCAGAAATCATAGGCCGTTTACCTGTATTGACCTATATGGATCCTCTAGATGCCAAAACACTAAGAGCTATTCTTACAGAGCCTAAAAACGCCATCATCAAGCAATATAAAAAGCTTTTTGAAATGGACGATATAGCGTTCACCATAACAGATGAAGCGCTTACTTTTATTGTTGAAAGAGCTATAGAATATAAATTAGGTGCTCGTGGTTTGAGATCACTTTGTGAAGCGATCCTTACAGATGCCATGTTTGATATGCCCGGAGGCGATGAGAATAAACTAGAAGTAGGTAAAGACTATGCCGAGTCGAAACTCAATAAAAACGCGATTCAGAAATTGAAGGCAGTGAGTTAGTACAGTTGTTTTTCCTATATCAAAAATCCCTGACAAATTACATTTGTCAGGGATTTTTATTTCAAGTTTATAGTCACTTCTATCTTACTTGAATTCACCTATTCGCCTAGAACTTGATTTTTATACCCTTTTGCTTTTACAATGAATTCTAGAAAAGCTCCCTTTTTAAAGTATAATTTGTAACATCCCTTGTGATCGGTTTCTAATTGCTTCATCTGACATCCTTCATAACTTTGATCTGGACTACCCCAAAAATACTAGCATTGAACTTGAACTACTGCGTTAGAAATGGGCTTGTCAAACTCCTGATCCAAAACTTTTCCCATAAGCTCGATATTATTTATATCCTGAATTCAAGTATCAAAAGCACAACCTATAAAAATCATTGCAACGAATAATAGGATTAAATAGCTAGTTGCTTTCATTAACATCAAAAATATTATATAATCTACCTAATTTAAAACAATCATCTTAAATTGCACACGTTAAATAAGCCAGTGAAAAAACACCTTTTACATATTCTTATAGTTCTAGCAATAGCTATCACGTTGGTACAATGTGCCAAACGTGGCTCGCCTACTGGTGGACCGATAGACGAGAAGCCGCCAATAATTTTACGGGCTTATCCTGATAACTATACCAGAAATTTTAAGAATCAGATTATTGAGATTCAATTTGACGAATTTGTAACACTGAAAGATTTGCAAAAACAACTGGTGATCTCACCACCTTTAAAGACACGACCTATTATTACTCCTCAAGGAAGTCCTGCAAAAAAAATCACCATTCAGATAACAGATACCTTGATGGACAACACCACTTATGTACTCAACTTCGGTCAGAGTATTGTGGATAATAATGAAGGAAATGCATATCCGTTTTATAAATATGTGTTCAGTACTGGAAAAGTGATCGATTCCTTAACCTTAAAAGGTAAAATAACCGACGCACTAGAGTTTGAAGCAGAAGAATTTGTCAACGTATTGCTTTACGAATTCGATGAGAAATATACCGACAGCATTATTTATAAAGAATCACCTAGATACGTGCTCAATACTTTAGATAGTCTAAGTACGTTCACGATGGAAAACCTCAAAGAAGGAACTTATAAAATGGTTGCCTTAAAGGAAGAAAATAGCGACTTAAGGTTTGACCCTTTAAGAGATAAAATGGGTTTTGTATCAGAAACAATTAAGGTTCCTAGCGATGAGGTTTATGAACTTAAAATGTACCAACAGGAACTTGATCCTAGCATTAAGAAAATCACTCAAGAAGCTGAGTCTAGACTCTACATAGGTTATACCGGTAATGTGGAAAACCTAAAAATCACCTCAGTAGACAAGAGCTTGATTGCGCAAAGCCGACTGACCCAATTGGATAAAGCAGATACCTTGCAATATTGGTATCGACCGGCTTTAAAACAAGATTCCTTGATGCTTTCTAGCGTTTTAAACGAAGAAGTACAGGAATTCAAGGTTCGCTTAAAAGAGCTTAAAAAAGACAGTTTAACGCTGAGAAAGGAAAACGATTTCTCCTTAAGAAATCCAGCTCGTTTTACTGCTTCTACTCCTATGGAGAAAATTGATACCAGCTTTATAAAGCTTATCGATAAAGACAGCTTACAACTGTCCTTTACTACCAGACTGGACCGCCTTAAAAACAGAGGTATCATCGATTTTGAAAGAAAGGAAGAACAGAAATACAACCTTCGACTTTTTCCAGGTGCGGTAACTGATTTCTACGGAGAAAAAAACTCTGACACCTTGAGTTATACCTTTAGCACAGTAAAATCGACACAATTAGGTAATTTTAGCATCACTCTTAAAGGCGGCAGTTCTTTTCCTGTGATCATTCAAGTCACTAAAAAAGACCTCAGCATAGAAGCCCAAATATCGGCAAGTGAAAATGGAACTTATGATATCTTTTATCTCAATCCTGGAGAATATTATATAAGAGTGATTTATGACACTAACGCTAACGGAAAATACGACCCAGGTAATTTTTTAAAAGGCATACAACCTGAAGAGGTGGTTTACAATCCCGAATTGATCAAATTACAAGCCAACTGGGATAGAAAATATACGCTTAATTTAAAGTAAACTCATCGCGATCTTCTAGGAAAGGCAATTTAGATCGGTTGTGCTCTATTTCAGACTTGTGGATTTCTACAGTTTCAATTCCTTCTGTTTCCCATGGATGAGTAAGTAATTCATGACCTAGCACATTATAAATTTGTGAATGACCGTTATAATCCATTCCAGTTCCATCAGTCCCTACACGGTTGACTCCTATGGCATAACTCATGTTTTCAATCGCTCGTGCTTTTAAAAGCGCATCCCAAGCATTGATCCTTGGCACGGGCCAGTTAGCTACATAAATAACCACATCATAGTCTTGCGTATTTCTAGCAAAAACAGGGAAACGTAAGTCATAACAAATCTGCAGGTTAAATTTCCAGCCTAAATACGCTGCTATTACAGGTTGTTCTCCACGTTGATACACCTTGTGTTCTCCTGCTAGAGTAAACGTATGCCTTTTATCATAAATAGCAGAAGAGCCGTCAGGACGCATAAAAACACCGCGATTTACAAAATGATCTGCCTCCTGAAACATTACGCTTCCATAAATAGCAAAGCCTCCTTTGATACAATGATCTTTTAAATAATCCAAAATACCAGAGTCGCAGGCAAGACCTTTCGGTTTCATAGAAAAACCGGTAGTAAACATTTCTGGAAGTACGACCAGATCACTTTTCCCATAAAGAGTTTCCAACTTTTCTGAAAAACGATCTAAATTTTCTTTAGGGTCTTCCCAGGCTAAAGAGCTCTGTATTAATGAAATTTTTAAGTTGTTTTTTTTCATGGGATTGATTTATTGAACAATAGGCAAGTTGGTTTTTCGCATGCGCAAAACCTAAGTAAGCAGTAGAATAATTATTGATCACTTTTCCCTCTATAATTAGAAGTTTTACCAAAACTGTATACAAAATAAGTAAAAGTCAAAATAAAAATTACTACACTGGATACACTAAGTTCCTCTTCGAATAAAAGGGAAACGCCGATATATAAAATTGTCAAAATAGCGACAATGCGCATGGTCCAGCTGTTGCTTGTAAATCTGAATATACTTTTCATAAAAAATTATATCGTTTTACTGCCTACTCACATTTCATTTTGTACTGCAAATAATAAAACAAACCTGCCTGCTATATACTCATCTAAGAGTTCATAATATCCTCAATCTCTTCCACTTCAATAGGTATGTCTCTCATCAAATTAAATGGAGCGCCACTGTTATTGATCACTAAGTCATCTTCTAGTCTGATACCAAAACCTTCCTCAGGTATGTAAATCCCTGGTTCGACCGTAAAGACATTTCCTGCCTGCATTGGTTCCCATAGAACCCCATAGTCGTGCGTATCCAAACCGATGTGGTGTGAGGTACCGTGCATGAAATATTTTTTATAAGCTGGCCAGTTTGGATCTTCGTTTTGAACATCAGCTTTATCGATAAGGCCTAATTCTAACAATTCTCTAGTCATGATTTTACCTACCTGAATGTGGTACTCTTTCCATAAGGTTCCAGGTACCAACATTTTAGTCGCTTCATTTTTTACTTTTAGAACAGCGTTGTATACCTGTTTTTGTCTTTCTGTAAAACGGCCGTTAACAGGAATTGTTCTGGTCATGTCGCTGGAATAGTTAGCATACTGTGCACCAGCGTCAATCAACATCAGATCACCACTCTTACATTCTTGGTTGTTTTCTATATAATGCAACACATTTGCATTATTACCGCTAGCAATGATAGGTGTGTAAGAAAATCCATCACTACGTCTTCTGATAAACTCATGCAAAAACTCCGCTTCTACCTCATATTCCATAACACCAGGCTCTACAAAATTCAACACACGGCGGAATGCTGCGTTGGTAATATCACAGGCCTTTTGCATCACATCAATCTCGATTTGGTCTTTTACCGCTCGCAGTCGTTGAAGAATCGGAGCTGACTTTGCATAATTATGTGCTGGGAATTGAGCTTTAGTTTTTTTGATGAATCGGTCCTCACGAGTTTCTAACTCAACGGCCTGACGGTAATGCTCATTAGTATTGAAATAAATGCTGTCGCATTGCGTCATCATTTCAAAAAACTTTTTGTCAAAATCACTCAACCAGTAAACGGTCTTAATACCTGTAACTTCCGTCGCTTTTGCTTTAGTGAGTTTCTCTCCCTCCCAAACGGCTATATGTGAATTTGTTTCTGTCACAAAAAGCACTTCTCTATGCGCAGGATCTGGACATTCTGGAAACAACAATAAAATAGTATGCTCCTGATCTGCCCCACTTAGATAAAAGATATCTCTGTTTTGAGAAAAAGGTAAGGTACTGTCTGCTCCTGTTGTAAAAACATCATTGGAATTAAAAACGGCAAGACTAGACGGCTTCATTTTGGCCATAAAGTTCTTTCGGTTTTTGATAAAAAGATTCGGATTTATAGGATGGTATTTCATTATAAAGTCTGTAATTAGGTTTAAACAATGGCTGGAGACCGCTTTTGAACTGAATCAAATTCAGCATAAACTTCTATTTTCTTAAAAAAAACGGAAAACGGACTTACCGCGAGCAGCAAGGTAAGAATAGACCAGTAGATAGCAAAGAAAACTAGAACTGATTAACAGTAAAAATAGACCGTCATAACCAAAGACTCCCTATTAAGAACGCTTTTTTTTCTTGCGATTCTTCATAAAAGTAACCACTAATAATAGCACGATTAAAAGGGTAAAACCGATGATAAAATATCTTGCAGTTTCCATAGGTATTTGATTTTGGTTGTTGTTATAAATTTATACTTTTTTCACCAATAAAAAAAGCAGTCGAAATAATGAGATCGAAAACGGCTCGAGACAAAACCAAAACAAATAGTTAACCTGTTACATCTTGAAACGATTAGAATTGTTATTTGTGCTAAATGTACTTACAATTGTAAAGGCGTTGTGATGTGCTAATTCGAAGTAGAAAACAAATGGCCCAAAAGCATAGCACACTACCAAAAGTATGTGGCAAATTGATAAGCTTAAAAGCATTACTCTACATAAACACCACTTTCAGGTTTTGAAAATGTCATTTTATCCATATTTGCAGCGTCTCTATCTACTTTTGTAAAAATTCTTGCTTTTCCAGCAGATTCTATCGGTTTGTTATTTTTAATCTTACACCAAGTGATCTCTTCAGGAATTAATAAACCATTTACTTCTTGCCATTTGTTGTATTTGACAAAGCTGTATTGACTAGATGTGCCATCCTTTCCATAAGTAACTGCGTAAGCAAGCCATTCCATTTTCTTAGCTTCAGGATGGTAATATAAAATATGAGTATCGTCTGGAGTGTCTCCTATATTTGCTTCATAGCCTATCTTAATTCCTGGATAAGTAATACCACCCATATCTAGTGAATTCGCTTCATTATAAACAATTCCATCGTCTGCTAATAAAAAAAGCATCGCATAGAAATAGAACATCTAATTGTGATAAAATCGTGCTCTTGCTTCTGGAAATTAAGAACTGCCCTGAGCGGTCCGTACTTTTCCATACTAAAAACCTATGGTATGCGTGGGTGCTTTTATTATAATATCTCTAGTTTTAAGATCTGTAACTGTTTCTTGATCGTCCATCACGTAAGTCATACTTTTCATTTCAGACCATTTTTGAAGACCGCCATGGGCCGTTAGAACATCTTTTAATCCATCTAGATATTGAGGTAGATCTACCAGTTCTTTTTCCGCTTTCATTTCTTCATCAGTAAAAGCAGCTTCTGTATTTTCGTTTTTGCAAGACAATATCAAGGTCATGGCAAATATGGCTGGTATTGTTTTTTTTATGTGCTAATATTATAAAAATGGTGTCCCATTTCTGTTACAGTAGTGGTAAAGTCAGTTTTCTTATAGCGTGACTTCTCATAAGGGTAGAATTAATTCTACCCTTATGGAAAAAGAAAGTTAAAGCCTTGGGTCGATTTCTAGACGGTCTTTACTTTCAACCTTCAAATTCAATATTCTAGGTCAGGTTAAGCCTCAAAGTCCTTATCTTTAAACACGAAAATAAAAAACGTATCATGAAGAAAATTCTTTCTTTTCTATTTATCAGCTCCTTTATTATATCCTTTGCTCAGAACCCTGCGCCAACAACTGCCGTTGAGATTCAAAATAGCTTGGAAAAAATGGAGCAAATGGCCTCCTCCTCTCCATTTAAAAACTTAGAATTCAAAAATATAGGACCTACAGTAATGTCTGGTCGTGTTGTAGACGTAGATATAAATCCAGCCGACCCTACCGAAATGCTCGTTGCTTATGCCAGCGGTGGATTATGGTACTCTAATAATAATGGAACCAGCTTTACTCCTATTATGGATAATGCGGGTACGATTAATCTTGGTGATATTGCCGTAGACTGGAATTCTAAAACGATCTGGGCAGGAACTGGAGAGAATAATTCTAGTCGCAGTAGTTATGCTGGAATAGGTTTATTGAAATCAACAGACTGGGGGGAAACCTGGAGCCAACCTATGCTAACCGACTCTCATCATATAGGTCGTATTTTAATCGACCCAAGAAACACTGATCATGTAGTCGTTGCCGTAACTGGACCTTTATACTCTAAGAGTCAAGCACGAGGAATATATACCACAGATAATGGTGGTAAAAGCTGGAGAAAACGATTAGTGACTGGAGAATCAGCTGGCGTTATTGATCTTGCTGCTGCACCAGAGAATTTTGATATCATGTATGCTGCCAGTTGGGAGAAAGACCGTAAAGCATGGAATTTTGATGGAAATGGAGCTGCCAGTGCGATTTATAAAAGTACTGACGCAGGACAAACCTGGACTAAAATAACCACAGAAGAAAGTGGCTTTCCTGTTGGAACTGGTGTGGGACGTATAGGTCTTGCCGTGTATGATGCTAACACGGTTTATGCGATTCACGATTCTCAATTTAGAAGGCCTAAAGAAAGTTTAGATGCTAAAAAAGCGGGCAATCAAGACCTTTCTAAAGACGATTTTAAATCCATGTCCAAAGATAATTTTCTTCAACTGGACGATAAAAAACTCAATACCTTCTTAAAACAAAACGGTTTTCAAGAAAAGTATCGTGCACAAAACGTAAAAAATATGGTACGTGCTGGAGATGCCACTCCTCTAGATGTAGCAAAATATCTGGAAAATGCCAATACACAACTTTTTGATACCCCCGTAAAAGGGGCAGAGCTCTACCGTTCTAACGATGGTGGAAAAACATGGAATAAAACTCACGAAGGACAAATAGATGGCGTATTCTACAGCTACGGTTACTACTTTGCTCAAGTAAGAGTAGATCCTAGCGATGTCAATCATGTTTACGCTATGGGTGTGCCTATTATCAAATCTGACGATGGTGGTAAAAACTGGAGCAGCATCTCTAAAGAAAATGTACATGCAGATCATCATGCTTTATGGATCAATCCAAACAAACGCGGTCACATAATCAACGGTAATGATGGCGGCCTCAACATTTCTTATGATGATGGTGAGACCTGGATCAAAAACAACTCCCCTAGCGTAGGACAGTTTTATGCGATCAATTACGATATGGAACAACCATACCGTGTCTATGGTGGCTTACAAGATAACGGTGTTTGGGTAGGTGCTCACAATGCAAGAGAAAACAGAGCCTGGCATCAACAAGGACAGTATCCATGGGAAACTATAATGGGTGGTGACGGAATGCAAATTCAAATTGATTCTAGAAATAGCGATATCGTTTATACGGGATACCAATTTGGTAATTATTACAGAATTGATCGTGAAAAAGAAAAGCAGACTTATATACAGCCTAAACATGAACTGGGAGAATCTCCTTATCGCTTCAACTGGCAAACTCCTATTCTATTGAGCTCGCACAATCAAGATATCCTTTATCTAGGTGGAAATAAATTACACCGTTCCATGAATCAAGGTGATGACTGGACAGCCATATCTCCAGACCTTACTCAAGGTGAGAAAGAAGGAAATGTAGCTTACGGAACACTGACTTCCATCAGTGAATCTCCATTTCAATTTGGTTTAATTTATACAGGTTCTGATGATGGGTTGGTTCAAATTTCCAAAGATAGCGGTGCGAGCTGGAACTCTATCCAAGGTGACTGGCCGGCTAACTTATGGGTAAGCCGTGTAGTAGCTTCTCAACATAAAAAGGAACGTGTTTATGTCAGCCTTAACGGTTATAGATTTGACGATTTTACCACCTATGTTTATAAAAGTGATGATTATGGTCAGACTTGGACTTCCATAGGAAACACCATTCCTACATCGCCAGTAAATGTGATCATCGAGCATCCTAAAAAAGAGAATATCCTTTTTGTGGGAACAGATAATGCGAGCTATATCAGTACCAATACAGGAACCACTTGGGATCTATTGTATAATGGAATGCCACCAGTTGCCGTTCACGATATGAAAATACAGCCCGTTGCAAATGATATATTGATCGGGACGCATGGAAGATCTATTTATACGACCAACTTAGATGCTCTTGAATTGTTAAATGTAAGTAGCAGAGAAGAGTTTATTAAACCAAATTCAGAGATTGCTTTCAAAATGGCAAAAGTTGATAAAATGAGAGCTTCCTCCAGATATGGATCACAAGGTTTTATGTGGAGTGAGGGACCAGAACCTAAAGTAGAACTTACCTATTACGCACCAATGGCAGGAAAAGTAAAAATAGAAGTCCTTAATGCAGAAGGAAAAACGATCTATGAAAACGGAATGACAGCAAGTGTGGGTCTTAATTTTTACACTTATGATGGTACGCTAGGCGACTATGCTTTAAAGAGGTTTAACAAAGAAAACAGACCTGAAAAAGCAGAAAACGGGAAGTATTACCTGCCTATAGGAACTTATTCTATCCAATTAACTGGTAATTCTGGAAGTGTTGCACAGGAATTAATCGTAGAGTAAACTATGAAGAACTGCCTTCTCCTTATTGCTGCTGTTACCATTATGATCAGTTGTGTGGAGGAAAATAGACCTCTAACCGATACATTTATTATGAAAACGACCATACAGCTGGAAAACGAACAGGTCTCCATTGATCTTTCAAAACCATTAGACATCAGTCTTGCGGTACAACATAATGCTGGCGTAGGTGCCTGGTACATCGACCAGCCTCAAATCAACTATGTGGAAGTAGATGGTTATGTGGGGAATGTAAAATTGGGCGGCTCGACTAATTTTAACGACCTTAATTTTAATCCGCATAGTCATGGGACGCATACCGAGTGTATAGGTCATATTACTGAGGAATTCCACAGTGTAAATGATGCGCTGGACAACACTTTTTTTAAAGCCCAATTGATAAGTATCACTCCACAAGAATTAAATGGCGATCTGGTGATTAATGAATCCGTTACTGCCCCTTTAAAAGCTGGAATAAATGCTGTGATCTTGCGTACGATGCCTAATCTTGAGAATAAGAAAACTAAGAATTATTCCAACAGCAATCCGCCGTATGTAGATGCTGGATTGATGTTTCGCTTTCGCGAAAGCGGTATTCAACACCTTCTAATAGACCTACCGAGCGTAGATAAAGAGAAAGACAATGGTGCACTACTGGCTCATAAAGAATTCTGGAATTATAAGGGGGAGCACCGACTTGACGCCACCATTACAGAACTGATTTATGTTCCTGACCACATAAAAGACGGTCTCTATATGATGGACCTTCAAGTAGCTCCTATAGAAAATGATGCTGCACCTTCACGACCTATTCTGTACGAGATATTGTAAATTTGTTTTATGGATGTATTATTTTTTCTGGGACTGGCATTAGGAGCCGTCGCATCATTTTTCATATTCAAACTGTTTTTTAAAGGCGGTAAAAAAGAGAATACTCGCGAGCAAAGTGTGGTTCTTATGGAAAAGATACGCTCGGTATGCAAATTCATAACAGTGGAAGGAGATTTTTCTGAAATCTACCATTACAAAAATGTAAAAAACAAGATTGCTAACTTTCTCTTAGGTAAAAAGAAGGCGATTATTTTGATCAAAGCAAAAGCTCCTATAGGTTTTGACCTGACTAAAATCGAAATGGATAGCGATCCAGAAAAGAAGACTATACATCTTAAAAATTTCCCGCAGCCACAAATTCTAAGTATAGCAACAGACTTTAGCTATTACGATAAGTCTGAAGGATGGACCAACGACTTTACCAGTGACGACCTTACCGAAGTAACGCGCAATGCCAAGCAACACATTATTGATAAGATTCCTGAAAGCGGCCTTATGGATCAGGCCAAAAAAGAAGCTATACAAGCTATTAAAATGATGGAAGGACTTGCTGCTACTATAGGATGGACCCTTGACTACAACGACTTAATTCTCCATGAAACTTTAGAAAGTAAAAAGCTGGATTCTTAATGGAAATAGACGAACTTAGAGATTATTGCCTTTCAAAAAAAGGAGTGACAGAAGAGTTCCCTTTTGATGAAGTGACTTTGGTTTTTAAGGTGATGAATAAAATGTTTTGTCTCGCAGGGCTTGAAAAGTGGGAACGTGGAGAAAAAACCATTAATTTAAAATGCAACCCAGAAAAAGCTATAGAACTCCGAGAGCAATACGATGGAACCGTAATTGGTGGTTTTCATTCTAATAAAAAACATTGGAATACCATTTATACAGATCGAGATATGCCCCGAGAAAAATTACAACATTGGATCAATCACAGTTACGATCTTGTCGTCTCCAAGCTGACGCGTAAGGATAAAGAAATTTTAAAAAACCTCTAAGAAAAGACGATAAACCCGAGATCCCTAAAATGATATTTTATAGACTTGAATAGATTTAATTATAGAATAGTGACTATCCAACTCGCTCAACAGGCATTTTAAAATGCTACATCCAATAACAAATAAAAAAAAACTCTTGGAATCAAAACTCCACTCCTTTTATAACGAGCGTATTGCTCAATTCACCGATTCCAGCAATCGATTACAAAATCAATTGCGACTTTCGAGTACGATTAGGTTTCTGGTATTTATTGCTGGTGCGGCAGCTATCTACTTCCTTTTTGATTATTGGCAATACGCCATTCTAACTGGATTTGTATTTTTTGGGATATTTCTTTTTCTAGTTTCTAGACATGAAAACCTCAAACGCAAACGTGATTTTCAAATCGGCTTAAGGGATATTAATGCTAAGGAATTACAAATTTTAGATCGCGATTATCAAGGTTTCCGGTCTGGTAAAGAATTTCTGGCCGATGACCATGAGTACAATCGTGATATTGATCTTTTTGGAACAGGCTCTATATTCCAGTACTTAAATAGGAGTGTTACTAAAGATGGTGTGATCTCGCTTGCGCAAAAACTCAATAGCAATGACATCAACGACATTGAAAAAAAACAAGAAGCGGTAAAAGAGCTGGCGGGTAAAGTTGACTTCAGACAAGAGTTTTGGGCAACAGCCACTTTGCTCGATCAAGATCGCGATCCTAAATCCATGTTGCGTTGGGTTAAAAACTACGAAGCTTTTGTACCCAAAGTATTCTCTTGGTTATGCTGGTTGTGGCTGGCATTGAGTATAGCAACCTTTGCACTTTATTTCTATGATTTGGTTTCTGGTTACATTCCATCTGCTGTCTTTTTTGTCGGCTTAGGGATTACCGGGCAATATATAAAAAGAATCACTGCTTTTTCTGCCAACATCAGCAGTCTCGAATTGTTTTTTAGTCAGTACAGTCAGTTGGTTTTAGCTATTGAACAAGAGAATTTTGAGAGTGAATTGCTCGTTGAATTAAAATCACAAATCACGACTGATGGCGCTCCAGCTTCAGAACGTTTTCACAAGCTGGCCCGAACAATAGGAAGGCTGGATCAAAGAAATAACATGCTTTTTGGTGTGCTTGCAAACGGTTTAGGTCTTTGGGATTTAAAGCAAGTGTATACCATTGAACAGTGGTTACAAGAAAATGCCTTGCATATGGAGCACTGGTTACAAGCTGCAGCAAAAGTTGATGCGATGAGCTCGCTAGGTAATTTTGCCTACAACCATCCTAATTATAGCTATCCTACTATTGTAGAAGGAAGTTTCCAGTTAAAAGCTACCCAAGCACATCATCCATTATTGGACCCTAAAAAGTCTATAGGAAATGACATCGACATTTCTTCTGGTGAGTTCTTTATCATTACTGGGGCTAACATGGCTGGGAAAAGTACGTTTTTAAGGACCATATCCATGAAAATAGTGCTGTCTAACGCAGGTTTACCGGTTTGCGCACAAGAAGTCACTTATAGTCCTATAAAACTGATCACAAGCATGAGAACTAGCGACTCGTTAACTGATGATGAGTCCTACTTTTTTAGCGAGTTAAAACGTCTCAAATACATGGTAGATAAAATAGAAACCGATCGGTATTTTATAGTTCTTGATGAAATTCTTAAGGGAACAAACAGCCAGGATAAAGCTAACGGTTCTCGTAAACTGATGGAGAAGCTCTCCAGAAAACATGCGACAGGAATCATTGCTACACACGATCTGAGTCTTACCGAAGTGGCTGATGAATACAACAGTATTTCCAACTACTTTTTTGATGCCGACATTACTAATGACGAGCTGACATTTGATTACAAATTCAAAGATGGCGTCGCTACTAATATGAACGCGAGTTTCTTATTGAGGAAAATGGGGATCGTGGATAATTAGGGATTAGTGAGTTAGTGAGTTAGTGAGTTAGTGAGTTAGTGAGTTAGTGAGTTAGTGAGTTAGTGAGTTAGTGAGTTAGTGAAAAATATGTTTTTAATTTTAAAACAACCTATTATTCCTTTATCAATTTTAATATGTGATTTGAAACATCACTTTGCAAATTCAAAAAATACATTCCTAAAGATAAGGTAGAAATATTCAGTTGTTGATCGCTAGATAAATTTCCTGAAAGCACTTCTTGCCAAGCTATATTATAAATAGAATAGGAACTAAAATTCTCATCACCGTTAACCTGCACCCTACCCTGTGCTGGATTAGGAGAAATACTTGCTTTTGATTTTTCAAAACTATCATTGCTTAATGGCACGCCATTGCAATCTGTTTTGGCAAGTCGCGCAAACCAGAAATCACTGTCCCCACCAGAATTGGTAATTACAGGAACGTTAGGATCATTGTTAAAAAGCGAACTCGTCACATATCCACCTACTATATAATTACCAAAATTATCTACAGCAAGAGCAGTGACCTCATCATTAAAACCAAAAGGTCTTTCTACATCTTCTATAGCAATAACACTACCTGTATTCTTATTAAAACAAACCACGACTGGGTCTTGTGCGTTGCTAAGTAAGGGTCTATTAAAACTAACACCATCCCAATTATTCGCATTGCCCATAGAACCACCCATAGCTCCCTCATAACCATTGACCACAAGAGCGTATCCTGTGGAAATACCTCTGGTGGAGTAAAATGCATTAGATCCCCATTGTAGCGTACCGTTTGAATTTAATTTTTGAGTTACACACTTAGCATCTATTTTATATCTTTATGATAAATTGGTTTAGCTATTACCATTCTTTCTATTGTTTTATGGAATATGCTCTGTTTGGATTGAGATCGATTAATTCTAAAACAGAATTCGTCAAAGTAGCTTTGCACATGC
>Ga0307982_1001638_pt1 | contig 18216 bp, 14 predicted proteins | sample OrgLakmetagen989_FD_201847 | JGI IMG/M metagenome (GOLD analysis project Ga0307982, IMG submission 201847) | Saline water microbial communities from Organic Lake, Antarctica - #989 | ecosystem: Environmental > Aquatic > Non-marine Saline and Alkaline > Saline | place: Antarctica: Organic Lake... | reverse complement strand
GGAAGTCCAGGCCGCTCTGATTGGCCAGCAGCCTCTGGGCGTGGGAGCGTGCTGGCGAGAAAGAAGGGTGCAACTGCGCCGAACCAGCCGCGAACGACGCCAGGCGCTCGGCGCGCAAGGACACAAACCTAGATGCATTCGCGAGGTTTGATAGGATGTGAGAAAAGCCATCGACGACATCGCAATCACATGGTAGTAGACATCTACACCTGAGAAAACAACGCTTGATGAACGCGGCCATGAAGCTTACCATCTCGAGCCTTCGGTGCCATCTCCACGATCTGCTGACGCTGCTGTCTCCACAGTCCATGCATTCTTCTCACGACTCTTCATTCGGCGGTACACGAGAAGGCTGGTACCTTTTTCGCTGCTTTTGCCACTCATTTCAACATCAGGATCGGACGCATCTCGATTCTGATCACATACGTGCATTGTTGGTCGGATATGAGACGAAGGAACGTCAATGAGCAAAGAAGAGTGGCAGGGAAAGAATTGTAGGCAAGACGAGAAGACTATAGAATGATAGAAAAGTTACGAATCGAGGGGACAACGAAACATAATCGAATGTCAAAGGTATCAAAATCAAGATCATTCACCGGATCATCGAGCTTAGAGCCTCGGAGAGCTTTGGCCAAGACAGCAGACACGCGAGGGTTCCCGAGGCTCCGGCGCTCCATCTGCATCAAGCACACAAACGAAACAAAAGTCAACATGACGGTCATGCCAGCCAATGGGAAGTCTCAGCAGAGAGCATGAATGGAATGCAACAGCAACACCATCATACTTACTACGAGTGGAATACAGCAGCAACAGCATCGAATACTCGCAGAAAATCGCTGTCTAGGCAACCATTGTACTAACTATGAATGCGTCAACCCAAGATCTAATCTCATCCCTGAACTCCGTCCGTTGTGTTATTTCCTAGTCCATTTCTTTCTCTGTTCTAATCCAGCATCCTGAATTACCGCTGCAAATAGGCCCGGCGACGAGTCCACCATTACAGGGGGATTCAAATTTGAGTGGCGACGACCTCGAGACGACGAAGAAGATTTCTTGGCACCATAGGCGCCATTCTTCTCAACGCCATCCTCGTTACGCTGATCGTCGTACGCAGCGTCTTTGCGGGCACACTGGCTTGCGAGGGCTCTCCTCAACAGCGCCATAGAATCTTCGGGCGCCAACGGGTGAATTTGCAACTGGCAATTTCAGCAATCATGACGCACGAATGAAAATTTAGATAACACGGAAAGGAAAAGAAATGACCTCGATGGCCGTCAGTAAGGACACGTTCCCATGGTAGATCATCTGCCAAAGAAAAAAATAGCAGGACGCAACTATACACGTATTCGAAGCACTTAATCACGTACCGTTTGCACAACAGGAAACGTCCAACCTTGGACCAGATTCCCATTAGAATCAGAGGTATGAAAAGGGCTTTCTTCTGAAGCACGGCGCAAGCGCAAATACGCAGGTGGCACTGGCGCAAAGAGTGGTCGATTGGCTTCAAGTGGTCGCATAGCTACTACTATAAGCAGCTGAGACAGAGGTGGCGGTGACTGCTGTGGTACTGCGGTTGATGCACCGCCTTTGATGTCATCGCCTGTGCAAGCGCTAGAACTCTTCATCGCCTGGGCATAAGTATTTCGTTCATTTTTTAATCGTTGGGCGATGCCCTCCATGATGCGCCACCCTGCCGCATCCAAATGTTCCGCGCCATCCAACACTAAAAGAAGCCCTGCACCGCCCCCGGGCAGCCCAGCACTGAGTTCACCACGTGCGCGCATCTCCGCTTCATCTTCTTGTGATGTGCTAGATGCTGCATCGGAAGCAGCACCACCGGCATAGTCAACGCTGTAGAGGTCACCGAAGTCAATACTGGGAGAAGCGGCAGTGCTGCCGCTGCTGCTCGAAAGCGACAGACTGTCGCGACGTTCTTGTTTTAGCTTTTCTTCCTGCCGGCGGACTTCTCCAGGGATGTGCGAAGACGGAGGTGGCGCCACGGACACTCTTCCCATCGCCACTATGAGCTCTGCCAGCATACTTTCATAAATGCGCTGTAGCTCTTCAGGACTTTCTTCCGCGCTGCCTTCGTCAGCGTTGCCGTTTGTGCTGCTGGTGCCAGGGCTGTTTGTGTGGCTACCACTGTGAGGGTCCGGAGAAGCACTCGCTGCTGCAGCTCCCAATGTCGCTGACGCGTCATGGTGAGCTTGCACCGTGCTGTCATCACCGCTGCCATCGAGACTCACGCTGCTCTGAGAGCGCATCGAATACCCCGGAGTAAAAGGCGATGGCTCCGAGGGAGTTGAAGAAAGAGGATCTGGCGAAGTCGAACGCGGAGGCGGTGGCGCTAGATCCGTTCCAAGAAGACGATTGAGACGCCACAGATGAGGCATCAGTTCCGGCGACAAGACTTGATTGGCCACTTCTACCAATTCCGTAGACAGAGAACGGCGCTCCATCGTTGCCGCCACCGCTGCCAAGAACGCTGCCGTTGGTTTTTCATGGGGCATATCGATGGTGTCAGTGTGATAGTCTCGAAAAGAACCGTGGAACTTGTCATCGTCGTACTCGTCGTCATCGTCGTTGTCATTATGTTCGTCTTCAACGCCACCGTCAGTGGCGTTGGTAGCAGCGGCAGTTTCAGTTTCAGATGTCTGGCGCGGAGCCCTGGGAACACGTTTCGAAGCCCGTATTGCATCTTGAACAACTGCGGCTGCACTTGACCTTTTCGCCGCACATCGACCAAGCAAACAGCGGCGCAACAAACTGCCTAACGGTGCTGCCGGCGAGCACCCATCCCCCGATTCTTCCGACAGAAAGCCGGAATAGTTGAGCGCGGAACAGGTGGCCACAGCAACGGCCAAAGGAGGCGGTCCTTGACCGTGTGCCGACCAAAATCTTTGTACATCATCATAGCGATCGGTGTCGCCGACGTCGTTTCCACTCTTTTCATCGTCACTGAGCGTTTCGAAAGCACCTCCTGGTGCATCAGCCACAAGTCGCGACAAGAAACGAGTTTTTCCAGAGCCTTCATATCCTAACAAAAGCATGATCCCACTGGCCGCCACCTGCTGTGATGCTGAAGATGAGTGCAGAGATGCACCAGCTGCTGTTGTAGCTGCTGATGTTGCAGATGACGTTGTTGTTGCTGATGCTGCTACCGTTGGATTGTCGCTTCGGGCACCTTGATCAGCAACTTGAGAGTAACCACATGCTGGGGCAGCATTTGAGGGAGCAATCGCGAGCCGCCGCTCGAGCAAAAGTTGTCGGCACGAAGCATTGGCACAGAGCAGTCCCACAAGGCAGGCGCGCCGCACTAATACCAGATGCACCACTAAACCGCCACCATGAATACTACCATTCATGCCTTCATTAGCACTGCTAGTAGCACTCACACCCCCAATACCATTATACGACATGCTTGAACCAGGGCCGTCTAAACCCTTCAAAAATCGTTGCAGTGGCGGTGGCGCGCGGCCTTCTGAGCCAAAAGCAGCGCCTGCGAACCAGGGAAGTAGCGCTGCTGCAATGGTAGAGCTAGCAGGCACCATCCTGAAGCAATCAAAGAAACATAAGATTGGGTGAACAATAAATCAAAGCAGTAAAGAACAGCTGTACATCAAATGAAGTTCATTTCACAATGACACACACACACAAGCAGGGCATAAAAAGGAAAGGTAACAACGAGGTTCGAAAAGACATACCCGCGCGTGCCGGCAACCATCAACACCACTTCTGACGGCAACCAAGGTTGGCTTCGAGCCAAGGCGGGGTCAGATTCGTCCATTACTTTCCGCCTTGTTGTGCGCCTCAGCCGCCGCGCCCGTGCTCGCTCTTTCTGTTGTTTTGTGGCCCGGCCCATTTGTACTCCGCGTCTACGGATGCTGGTACCATTGTTGCCTCCTCTGTCGTCGTCGTCGTCGTTATCACCGCTGTTGTCGCTCTCGTTGTATTTACCCACATCATACTTGTCACCGCCTTCATCATCGTCCTCATCACTAGAGTTTTCGTCTGAGGAATTTCCCCAGAAAGCTCCGTCGAGCTGAGGCGACTCAGGATTACTTTTCCCGTTGGCCCTCTTGCGTCCTTTAGGAGACCAGGGCGACGTTGAAGGTGACGGAAGAGAAGCTCGGAAACTGAGGCTGCGCTTGACGACGGATTTCACTTGCTCTCGCATTGACATCGACTTGGAACTTGATGAAGGCAGCGGGGACCCGCTACTGCTGAGAAATTCCCGAAACGATTTCTTGGCTGACGTCGGACGACTTCCTGGAACTGCTCCGCCTGTCCCAGCAGTTGTGGGCGAATCATCAAGCGGTGGGAACGAATCGCCTCCGGCCATTTTTCTACTGTTTCTGGGCACCGGAGTTCCTAACATGGGCGCTGGCCCTTCTGATTGGAGAGGAGTTTGGAGCTTCGGTGACAAGGGATCAGAAGCAGCAGCAGTGCCATCATCATCATCATCATCGTCGTCGTCAATTTGAGACAATCCACGCAGAGGGGTTTGAAAAGTCGAAGATGAAATCGGCACACCGCGAGAGGATTTCCCGGCAATTACTAGCCTGTCTGCATCAGCACCAGAGGCGTTACCAGAAGCAGCGCCTGATGTTCGCATTCGCAGCCGACGTTGGTGTCGAACTTGACGTTGTTGTTGTTGGCGTCGGTCTGAGCTTTGTCCATCGCCTTCCATCGACAACCACTCACCCGACGCGCCGCGCGTGCCGCCGCCTCGTGCGTGCCCGAGTTGGACTGCTGCGTCCCGGCGGGATGATTCATTCGGCCCAACTCCCACAGCTGTCGCTGCCTCGGCCGTAGATTGATCAACCGCAGCTTTCTGCCGCGTAGAGTAGGCTTCAAGCGACATCGCTAGAACGCTTGCCATGGAGTCGCTCGGACGAATAGCACGAAGTACGGCGTACGGTTCCTTGCTTGAACTTACCTCTGCCGGTGATGATAATGTTGCTCCTGCTATTTCTGGGTCTGAACCTGATGCTTGTGGTGCTCCTGCGGGCCATGAAGCAGCAGCAGCTTTGCCAGCAGCAGCGGCAGCAGAGGCGGTGGAAGCACTTTCAGCATCGAAGCAATCGATCGATAAGCCTCGAGGAAAGTGAACCACAACCGAAAAATTTGGAGGGTGGAAAGGTGCACTAGAAGCACATCCAGCACTTTCTGAAGGCGCAGAGCCAGTCTCAGCTGCAGAAGCAGCAGCGGCGGCACCCGTTGCGTGACCATCACTTGTAGCCGCGCCACTGCCATTATCAGCACTTCGGGTGTCAGCAGTTTTAGAAGCAGTACCCAAGGGAGTGGCACCAGCACTTGTAGTAGGGCTCAGAAGTTGCGCCGGCGGTGTCAAAGGAGTAGCCCATGCAGCTGGGCTGAGAGGTTGGCGCAACGGCCGCAACCGACGCGACGAACGACGATACTGAAGCCGTCCTCCGCCCATCTGTGTGCACACACGTGAAAAAATGGTGAAACGGCACGAGGTTGACGAGTGATGCATAGAAACAGGAAAATTAGATGAATAAGCTGTCTTTTCAACTCCTCTTCTCGGCCTTACTTAATTGGTTCAATGCAAACAAGTTTACCTCGTCCTCGCTCGCTATCGCGTCATCTTCTGCTTCTTCCGCTTCTCGGGCTGCCCACGCAGCACTGCTTTGGCTTTCCTCGTCGTTGTCGTCTTCCGCACTGCTGTATGCATCACTTAGATCTGAAGAACTGCCACTGCCAACTCCGCTGTCCAAAGCTCTTTCTGACTGAAAACTCTCGGCTGTTTGCTTGTTATTCGAACTCAGTCTGGCAGAAGATCGCTTGCGTTTACGGCGACGGCTACGGCGCCGTGCTTTTCGTGCATCAAGGTCTTCTGTACTACCAATAACACCTTTCTGCCTGTGATCTTGAGGCCACCCGTAAGCCATTTGGCTGGAATCACCGGGCACATCACCAAAGAAGCACACACCTTCATCACTGTTGTCTCCGCTGCTGGCTTCGTTGTCGTCGTCGTCGTCATCTTCATCCTCGTCGTCGTCGTTATCGCTCTTGGAAGAATTGTTGACAGCAGCTGCTAAAGACTTCAGACCATCCGCCTGATGCTCCGTGTTCTTGTTCGGTATAGAATCGTCTACAGTCGTAGTTTTGGCACGATTGTCCTCTGCTGCTGCTGCTGCTACCGCGACGGCAGCAAAGTCTCTAGAAGGCCTTCTGTTGTCAGGGCGAGACACCAATTCCAACTCACGAGGTTTGTAAGTCTTGGTCAACTCTTCTGGGGTCGGCGCTGTGATGGCGGCTCCAACAGGAGACGTACTACTCACACTGCTGGCGAAGCTGGCAATGCTGGTACTGCCACGCACACTCGTGGCGGCGGTGTTGTTGTTGTTCGCAGCTTGCTGGGAAGAGCCTGCACTGGGCCTGCGGCTGGATCCAAGCACATTGGGCGTAGAGCCTACGAAAGAAGAGCGCATTGAGGTCCACCGCGTTTGGGGCGGCTCAGGCTCCATTCTGACTTCCACGCGACCGGTTTGCTTCCAGTTCCTCTCGGTAACAGTTGCCAATCGACCAAAGAAACTACTGCCTTCCTTGGCCACGCGCACCAAATCGCCCACTGTTGTAAGGGAACACGAGCAAAAGAAGCGTCAGATAGGGGGGGGGGGCACGAGGCGAACAGTAAAGTTGACAATAAGACTCTTCGACGTCGGTATTGAGACGAACGAGAAACGACAGCCAGGAGTTACGGTACACCCACGGCGACGTATCTCAAACCGAACCTTTTGGGTACACGCCAGGTGTGTCTCCACGGTAGTCACGTCCTTGATGCCGGGCCAAACGAGCGCGGCTGGCTTCCAACTTACGCTTAGTGACCGACTTCGACACGTCCTTCCAAAACTGCCGAGGGTCCGCGATGGAAGGTTCGTCGTCATACCATGACGACACCGCTTGCTGCGACTCAAAGGACGAGCCCAAGTCCATCGAGGTCATTCGGCTGAAATTGTCACCGCTACTCCGGGTTCTCGTCGCCATTTCCCTCAGCAATTTCTGGCCGGCTACCGTGGCCAAAAAGGCGGCTGCCGAATGCCCTCCAGATACCGCCGCTTCAGCAGCAATGGCGACTTCGTCTTCTCCAGCCCCGACCGTAGAAGCGTCTAAATTCACAAGGTACTTTCGGGTAGCATAACCGAGATCCACACTTCCGCTGATACCGCCGCCGACGCCACCAGCTATGCTACCGTAATCAATGGTGCCGCCACTGTCCTCAGACCTCAATGTCGCAAAAGATCCGAACCTGCCGTTTCCTTCGAAGTCAAAAGAACCCAGCACGAGGGAATACCTTTTGCTAAGGCGACTCGAAGAAGAAGATGATGACGACCTCGCGATTCCCGGAGCTTCAGCCTTCGATTTTAGCTCAAGTTCTGCCTTCATTTCTGAGGATGCCGCTGTTGATTCGGTTGCAGACGCGCTGCGGGCAGGTGCAGTCGCAGGAATAAATCCGGCGTCGGCATCGTGCATTCTACTTTCGTGTTCTGCGTGTTCTTTGAGAGCTTCTAACGTATTGCTCACAGCAGAAGCAGCCCGGCGAAGTCGCGTGTGCGAAAGGTTCGGAGGCGATTGCTGTGGGTGTGGTTGGTGGCAATTGCGATGGTGTGACCGATGGTGATGGTAGCCCAAGTCAGCAAAGCGCAAGAGTGCTGCTAAAGATGCTGCCGCAATGCGCGCACGCTGTGTAGATAGCGCAAGGAGGAAGTGCTCTCCTAAGGGGTCGTGGAGCAATTCTGCTGCCCCGCTGCAACTGCTTCTTCCGCTGCCACCACTACCACTATGATAAAAAGATTTAGGATTTGTTGAAGCGTGGGACTGCGATGATGGGCTGTTGCGACCAGAATTGTTGTCGAACGTCCTTTGCACTGGCGCTGGCGGCGGCAGGGGTGGATAAGGTGTGTACAGAGCAACAGGCTGCTTTCGACCTTTCACCTGGTATTGTAAATAAATAAAAGTACAGATGAGATAAATGGAAAGAGTGAACTTAAAAACCCAAAGGAAAGTTTAATTCAAAATCAAACAGAGACACTGGCTTATAGAATAGGCAGCCGTCTTTCATAATTCAATATCCGACAACTTCTCCGTCTTCCATTCTTGACAACGTCGAACCACACGAACTCACCGTGTGCAGTTCCACGAAATGGAACGCCAGCGCGGCCGAGCCCGGTGACGGCGAGCCGTTGCCAATCGCTTCAAGCATCGACTCCGAGCAGAGCACCCCGCCACCGGGCATGTTTTTTGCGCGTTGCATCAAACGAGCTGCAATGTTGGCTGAGTCTCCAATAATGCTGTTGAAAAGTATAATTTTCGGGCAATACGCGAGGAGCTGTTAGAAAACAAGACTTGCTTGCAACAGATAATTAGGAAATGACTTAGCAACCAAAATTAGAAACTTACTTTCAGCTACTCTATATATAGGCCTGGACAACTTAGACCTGTACTCCCGCCGAGTGCGCCCGCCAATCACGCCGCAGAACACGTGTTCGCCGACGGCCATCCCGACGGCTGGGGCCGGGAGCCCGTGCAACTTTTTCAGCTGCCAGCAGATGAGCAAGGACGCCAGCACAGCGCGCACCTTTCGCCAAAAGCAAGACAAAAAAGCGTTCACGTTCCATAACTCAACTTAAACGTGTTGAATCATTACTAAGAGGAGGCAACCTTTGAAGGGTGCACATTGACCATACACCAAGATTGGATGGACATTGATATCGGCATGAGATGCATCGCCGACACGTCTTTTTGAACAGCCTCACCGCGTCATCGTTGTGCACTACAGGGGGCAAACCAAAGCAAAGGAGCATGGTGGTGCCCTTGTCGTCCACTAAAAACTTGTTGATGGAGCCCTAAGGTTTAAAAGGAGCACAACCGATTAAGGCCCACTGGAGTTGGAACCGTTTTTTTTGCATGGCGAAGTAAATCACGAGCAAAAGCAAATCCAAACTATGTATTGGCTCATACGAAAGCAATCTAAAGAAACACAGGATGCCTCAGATAAACAACAGCATATCGTAAACCTTAACATGACCCTCAGTTTTCTGACCTGATAGCGATAGCAACAGCGCTGCACAGTCGCCATCATGGCATGCATTCGTACCGCACCTTCTTGGCTGTACTGTGCAGCGCGCACTTCGTCTTCACTCAAGCCTAGATTCAGGAACACGACCACCAGCCGCCTGGTCTCGTTGGCAAGAGCATCGTCGAGATCCGCGCCACCCCCGCCTCCACCGGTGTAGCTGTTCCGGTGGTGCGCCGAGTCGTTATTGAACGACAGCCTCCGACTTGCCATGCCAGCACCGCCACTGGTACCCGACGTGGGAGGAGTTGACGACGCACGTGCGTAGTCGAGGACTCGGGTAATGGTCGCAGGAATGTATTGCCGCATGCGATCTTCTAACGCTGCAGGCAGCGCGCCGCTGCCACCACCGCTGTTGTTGGTGCTTCCGTTGCCACCTGCGCCCAGAGTACCGTTGAATGCTACGCTGCTGCTGCTGCTGCTGTTGGGGCTCCCCACACCGCTCGCAGTACTGCTATGGCGACGCACCCCCGAGGTCGTTCCATTGGCTCCGTGCTCGCTGATAGGACTGTTGAGGCCACCGCTGAGAGTGCTGTGGTTGCTCGAGTGCGCTTTCCGACTAGCCATGTTGTGGACTCGAAGGGTGCCGCGGCGGCCTGTGCGCGATTCTTTCACGACTACGAAGCCAAGCTCGCTCACGCGATCAATGTCGCACACACCCTCGATGGAGTCCGGAGAAGCCCATCCTATTGAAACGCAGAGGAAGGCAAGAGTTAAGAAGGGAGGCTTGCTGTAGAAAATTGATAACATTCCATACGTCACTTGATCAAACTTTTCAGGTGGCAGTAAGAAAAGTGCCTATTGGTAGTGTTCCTAAGTTAAATGGTAAGGAAATGCATCGGTTTTATTCCTTACCGTGAACTTCATCAACAAGCCCCGCTGTAAACGCGACAGTCGCGTGCCCTACACTTTCCATAAATTTGTCCAACGTTGAACCACGCCGGTGCATGTCTCGATTGGCCCCGGAGGCTGTTGGCGCGCTCGGAGCTCCTGTGCTCGCTGCGTTACCTCCTGTGCTGGCTCGAGGCGCCGAATGAAACATCGAATGGTGCCCTGGAGAAGACGCACCAGGTACAGGTGAAGGTTGCGCGCTGTTAGCACCCGCACTCGACGACGGCGACGACAGCAGAGATGGCGGCGACGACTGAGGCAGCGGCGAATTAGAAGCGCTGGTTTTGGATGCGCCATGCACTGAATGCTGAGGAGCCTTTAACCTGGTTGGTTCTTCAGCTGCTGTCGTGAACGACGACGACGACGATGGTGGCGACGAATCGGCTGGTTCAAAAACACCTTTTGCAGTGTGTGCTTTCGCGGCAGACGAACTTTGTGCTGAACTCGGGTGATGATCATCAGTAGCTGCACCATCTCCTCCTAGAGGCACGCCTTCACGGCCTTCGGCAGGGCTGCTAGCGTCAGTTGATGACCTTCGAGCAAGCTCTTCTTCTCCGTCTCTTTCGCTGACTGAGAAGAGCGTGGTTAGACCACTGCCATGTTTACTCGGGTGTTTCCCTGGAGACATCCCACTGTTACTGCCACTGCCAATGCTTCCGTGGGTGCCGTGGTGGCCACCGTGATGGCCATGGCCAACTGCCGAGTGCGCCACGTGCGCCGTCGCCGACGCCACTGCCGCCGCTCCTTGGCTCAAAGTCTGAAACACGGAGCGGCGGTCGCCTGGCGGCAAGGTGCTTCCTCCGTAGGGCTGGTTTCGGCCTCCGCTAGAGCTTGCGCCTGAGTGCAAGGGACAAGTGCGAGAGCGTTTTTTTAAGAAAAGTAGTGGGTTAGGTGAGTACCAGAGTCAGAATGGGTCGTCAGAACGGCAGGTTGATGGGTGAAAGACCGACACGATGGGATAGCTTGGTTACACGCAGGTGTCCCTCGAGTCTATAGGTCTTCCAATGAAGTTGGCATGAGAAGCTGTCATTATGATTCGTTAAAGACGCTTGATCAAGAACTGTAGGTCAATAGTTGCCCATCCTTGTGGAACTCTGACCTTGGCTGGGCGAATTGAGCGTGCCAGGGCCTAGTTGCCTTGCAGCATCGATCTCTCGGCGCGAGGCACGCAGCAGGTTCCACACCTCGGGCGAAAGGACAACATCGCCCGCCGAGGCATGGTGTTCAGCCGTGTAGGCCTAAATATTACACGGCGAGGAGATTATATACAGAGCAAAGGCGCTGAGGCAGCTGAAATACTTAAGTGCCAAGTACAAGAAAATATTTGACCGGCGAAAAGTATTTTTGAGCGTGAGCAAACTCCTACTCATTCGAGCTACAGTGAGCGATTTAGATAGATTTAGCACACCTGCGTCAAGCCGTCTCCAAGCGCGACATACTCCACGCGACCGAGCACTCCACCGAGGTGCAGCAGCGTCAAGTCGCCCACGCCAATTCCAATCTTCACGGCCAAGTTCATCGACTTGTCGTTTGCTCCACCTGCACTGCTTTTGGCAGCGGCGGCTGCGGCAGCCACCGCGGCCCCCGTGGAGTTAGCTTTCATGGGTGGAGCTCGGCGGCTGCCAATGTCTATGCTACCTTCAATGCCGCCTTCTTCGTTTTTGGTGCTTTTCCCAATCACGACGAAGTCTTCCAGCCAGGCTTGTATATCGAAGGCACAGCGGATAGCGCGAAGGCAGCGCACGCTCAGAGGTTCGCTGCCCAACGGCCAAATAACAATGGCAGCGTCGCCGGCGAACTTCACCACGTCACCACCATTGGAAAAAATCAGCCGCACCATCATCTGAAAGTAGGCGTTCACTGCTGCGGCGACGTGCTCGGCGCCTCGGCCCTTGTGCAGCACGTTCATGCGCTCATTGAGCAACGTGTAGCCACTGATGTCGAAGAAGGCGCACACGGCGCCATGCGGCAAAGTCTGGCGAATCGGCAAGCTAGCCGTTGTGAGGAGGCCACCTTTCTCTTGGTCATACTCAGGTCGCTCAAGCTCGTCCACAATGGTGGACGGCAAATACGACGTTAACGCTTGATCAAAACGCATCCTTTGAATAGGTCGACGAGTAGCGTGGTGGATATCTCGTGCTGTAACTTAAAAGTAACAGCCTATTGATGCAACATCATGTAGCCGGGCCCCAAATTACTATGCTATGCTTAGAACTGGGCAGAAGATGTTGTTTACTCGTTATTAGCCCCTCATCCACTCGTCATGTCCAACAGCGCCGGCACAAAGATGCATGAACTGCCCCTTGAACTGCCGGTCGAAATTGCACTAGGACAGGTTTCGGGTTCTGCGTTGCGGTGCAGAGTGACGTCACCAGGAAAATCCAACCTGTGTCTTTTTACTTGGTTGGTTGTGTTACGTATGTTAGTTATGTTGTGTGGGCTTAGCTCGACTGACCGAAACACTGCGACGCAACCGCCAAGCGCGAGGCTACTTTAGTGCTGAGCTTAGCTAGTAGGCGAGAGCTATGCTGTCTATACTATTGCGTGCCATTGCCATACTTCCGATTGTATCCAATGCATCCATTTCAGGGCTAGCCCCGGGTACTCCTGCTGCGCCGATTTCGACTAGTTCCATTCCACCCCTCGAGCGGCGCCGCGACACCTCACAAGTGCTTTCTGAGGTCTATTTGTTGCGGGGTGGTGCACAGTATTCTCGAAGGAAAGAAAAATCGAAGAGCAGAGACGAAGATCTCGAGGACGACGAATACGATGAGGACATGGACGACGAAGAAGAAGAAGTAGTAGAAGATGACGAGGAAGACGAGATCGGGAGCGATGACGAAGGCTCGGATGTTTCAGAGGGCAGCGAAGGAAATGACGAGGAGGGAGGGTCGGATTATGAAATAGCCTCATGGAAGTCGAATACGGCCCAGTCACAAATCATTCCGATGAGCAGTCTGGGCGCCCGCCTTTTCGCCGAAGCACAGGGTACGTGGTGTGCTCTGGTGGTTATGATCACATACCACACGCACCTTCACTCTCAATAGCTAACTCGTTGTTTTCAGCTGTAATGTTGTGCTCTGATGTGATAGTCGCAGATTAGGCAATCGCGAAGTGTAGAAGCCTAGTATTGCCATCGTTTGCAGTGAATGAACTGTGCCTTTTTCCACGTGTCAAGAGTCGTAGTTGTGTTACAAATGTGCGGCGAACAAGATATAAAAGACAGTTGGAAGAAGATGTACCAAACATATCTAATCACGCCTCTCATTCTTGGAAGACTCGCCATCACGTGTATCTGAAAGTTAGCCGACCAAGCTCTATCCTCAACTTTCGGTTTTACATTACCCTTTCTTTTTTTCTATTTTAGGACTCGCGGCCCGAGGTCAAGCTGCGGTGCGCGACGCCAAGGGCTACTTTTCCAGCGACTTTGAAGCGCTGCTGTTAGCAGCCACTAAACCGAACGACAGCGAACGACCGCCGGACGCGAGGTGAGATTAGGAAAAAATAGAGTAATGGAATCGCTGTTTGAAAGATTGGTGTGCCGTATCATATGACTAAATCTCATCCCCATGGACCATCACCGAACCTCTGCTTGTTCCATCGCGTGCTCTTACGGTATAGCGTGTCGCACTTGCTGGAGAGCGTGGGCACTTTTGCGCGGAATTTCGAAGCCACGGACCCGACGAACCCTTATCGAGTCACCTTACGAAAGTTATGGGCGAAACTAGCCGAGAAAAACTGGCGCACGACGTTGAAAGCACTGTATTTGTTGCACTCGCTCGCGTCGAAAGTGGAGCCTGAAGACGCGGTAAACACTAGGAGGATAAAAGGGATTAGAATCTGAAGTAGATTGGAATGATGGGTCTATGTGAGAAATATTTGAAAAAATGATTACACGGTTAAAGCATATCTAAAGCTCATCACCTTGGAAATGAATTGTAACTACAGAAAACAAAGGCCTATCTTTTGACTCCTTGATCTCATCATGTGTTTTCATTGTTGCAAACAAATAGGTCTTGTTTCGCCACGCGTACGAAAAACTCGCCAAAGAAACTGATCGCCGCACGGGGGTGAAGTACTTTTCCCTGGGTCCCATTTTGGACATCGGCCTGCAGCCCATCCACGACGACCACGACGAGAGCAGCGGTGACGAGGCCTCTGCCAGCGGAAGGAGACCAGGCGCCAAGGAAAGCCGTTGGACCACGCTCGCGGCGTGGGCCAATGCGGAAGCGAGCGACATGGCGCCGTTCGTAGACGCGTACGCGAGGTTTGATGGGGTTTCCGTGTTGCACATGACAAGAGAAAAGAGGGGGAGTGGGGTGGACGAATTAGAAACATCTGCAGAAGTAAAATAAAATAAACACACGCGCATGCTCTGAGGACATGAGGGGCATAGACAAATAAAGGAAGAGAGAGAGAGAGAGAGTTAAAGTGGTGAAGAAGCAAACCAGTGCCAGCTTGAACCATTCAAACACAGCACACGCGGGCTCACCGTTTCTTTTTCCTGAACTGTGTGAGCACAGGTACGTGCTGCGGCGGCTGCGCGCGTTTACGGCCCAGTTCGAAGAATTACGGTTGCTGGGCAAAGGCTCGCGCCTCAGCGGTGACGCGGCGTCGGCGCAGCTGCTGAAAGCGAAGAAATTAGTGCACAGCGGCCTGGCGGTAATGAAGCAGAGATGTCAAGCTTCATTTCAGTCTTTTTTTTTCGATGCAGTTCGCGCAGCAGGAGCCGCATATCTACAGTATGCGTCCTGGCTCATGCTTTTCAGATAATTTGTGGAATATCTAGATACAATTGGAGGATTAGTTCGTGGTTCTTTCTTGTGATCATCTCTCCTTTCTTCTATATTTATTCCGCGTTTGTTGCCATTGTCTTCCGTCGTCTTCTACGGATGCATATACAGGTCGGAGCGGCGTTAAATGCTGACGCAGAGAGCGGAGTGAGCCTCGGATGCTTGGAGCTCACTGCGAATGACGCCCTGGTGTTGTTTCCGTTGTTTCATGCCAAGGTCGGACGAGGAGTTTGATAGATGCTCGGACATACAGATTTCGTTTCGTTCAATTCTTCAAACCTTTTTTGATGCGATTTTTTAACGCTCTCTTTCTCTGCTCAGATTCATTTTGTCTCTCAATCTCCTTCACGCTTCGCTCCCAATCACACACATGTCGTTATCTTCTTTTGATCTTTCATATCCCTTGTGTTTGAAAACAGGTCGCATGGATTGCGTCGTCTTCATCGAATTCAATATTCAAAGGCTGGGACAAGGCTGACGTCACTGAATTGCTCGCCAGTTTTACCGACGCTCGGGACGATTATTTGCCTCAAGTTCAGGTGTGACCAAATCTTGCAACACCTCTTTGGGAGGCATGGTTTTAATGCCATTGTTTCAAACGTGCTTCAAATCGTGGAGTTATTCTTTGTTTTGCCCAAGTTTACGTGTGCATTGACATCTTTTCTGCGCCCTCTTTGGCCTCTTCACACGTTAATATTTTTGTTCTGCTGCGAAATACCTCGTAATTAGTATTGCCCTAAACTCATCTATGCGTATTTCATCGTATAAACTGTTTCTGCCTGTTCTTCAATTTTTGCGTGGTATCTTTTGAAGGCATTCTTGAAGACTTCTTCGGATCTTCTCGAGCTCTACGGAGGTGCTGACCTCCCTGTCGATCTTCTCTTAGAGCAGTAGTCTAGCTGACATAATTCGCGACGAGACACAGATATTCACCGAGAGCACCATTCACACAGCTGTTGTCTACTACAAAGAAGGAGAGCCGGAATAGAATACGAATGAACCTAACAATCAAAAACCTCGCACTTGAGTTGACGAATTTGGCCATTATCCATAAATGATAACAGATAACGGCTTAACGACTCACAGCTCAATCTCAACGCAAGAAACGAATTGCACAAAAGGCACTATAAGCCAATTGCCCCGGGGTTTGTATCTCCGATATTTCCTTGTACTTCATGCGCTTTTATGTGGCTTAGTGGCTTAACCAGCGCCAACCTAGGGCAAGATTCACGCACGTAATTACGCGGGAATCACGCGGAAATTGAAATTTGTACCAATCAGACGTGATTTCCGTCACGGGAATCGGCTCAGAATAGAGTGACGTCATCATGAATCTACTCAAAATTTTCAGTAACATTTCGCACTTGCCTGTATGCGCACAACCATGGTCCATGGCGATGAACACTGCAGCTGAAGGCGCACGCACAAGGCGGGAGGAAAGGGCGCGAAGAGAGAAAGGGAGAATAAAAGAGAATGGCAAGCGCACCACACACGAAACTTGAAGATACGACGACCCCCCACCACCAAAAAGAACACCGAATCCCCCGTAGTTACCGTATATATACCGCACGTGATTCCCACGTAAATACCGCGTAAATACCGCATGAAGTGAATTTTTAAGACCTCGCGCGTGATTCCCGCGGGTACGTGAATCTTACCCTTGGCGCCAACCCGACCCGCAACCGTAGGATGCGATTTGCGCCGTAAATTGCGCGTGAATTACGCGGGGAAGTAATTTTTACCAACCAGACGTTAGCTACGTCACAAGAACCCGCCAATACTCTAGTGGCGTCATGTTAGAAGCTCTCTGAATCATCCGGATGCAACTAATCATCAGCACATCCACTGTCCACTGGGACAGCGAACCGACAAAAGGCAACCTGAGTTGAGCGTCTAGCGCAAGATGCGCCAACTCTTCTGCGTACTGAGACGATAAACCCTGCTGAACGGGATATGCATACGCCACGCACCATGGCCTATACTTTATACCGTTATGCGCTATACGTCTACTTATAACGTATACGAGTAGAAGCCGCAAAGTAAATCATACACAAACAATGCACAGAATGGGCCTCCGAACGGAACTCAAAGAACTCGAACTAATACAAGCCCAAATGGCACAGAAGCCAATGCTGCGGGCAGAAGTGGGAATGCGCGTGCGTTGCGCAAACAAAGCAAGTGCGGAATGATTCAGGAGGGAGAGGGGCATTGGCCATATTCCTCGGAAAGTTTGCAAAAAGCGTGGTATTTGTGGGTGTTGCGCACTACGCAGAACAACCAAGAGGAAGGCGCGCGAGCAAAGAAGCTCGTGGCGGCTTTGACGGGGCAGGAACTCCTTCCTCGTCCGCGGTGTGGCAGTGAATAGAAAAGCCCCTCCTCAAAATACAAACAACAACAGTCAAGCGGGCCGCTTGTGGCCTAGCGGCCACTCCCTATCATAGAGCTAAATCCATAAACCTTCCATCAAACGTCACGGACGCTAGTCGTAGGAGGCAAAGGACTAAACTGCGGTATTAATTACCAGAGCCATGTATTAAGCCAAACAAAAGAAGGAGAAGGAGAGGAAATCCATTCGAAATGCGCAATGGCCTGCAGCTGCGTACTTAAGTCTGAAGTCTCAGATTCATTCGTTTTTTAGGAAAAATAAAGAGGAAGTCGTGAGCGCTCACGTGTTTGTAGCTGAAGGCGCGAGCGCACAGTGGCCTCTTTGCTCGTAGCGGAGTACAAAAGAGAATTCCCTCTAAAAGCAAGTGTCAGCAAGGATTTATTTCTCGGATGTACTATCATCTCCAAGACCTGGGTGCGGCAGAAGCGCGTCAGTGAGAGGTCCTCCGAGAAGGCCTTTCGGGTCCAGCGCCTATTTCCAGTGAGAAATATTAGTGCAAACACAGATGTATATATCAGAATCGAATCATGGCGTGGACTTTCTATGTCATGGGAAGAGAGGAGGCAATCTTTTTGAAAACTGGTATACCATGCGGGCGGTGTTGAACGCCTCCATTGGAAATCGGTTCGTCACGCGAGCGCGCGCAGCCTTGAGCTCCTGGGGGTTCGTAGGATACTCTACTTTCGCCCAATGCTCGGTAGCGCCAAAACGCGGCCAAAGCTGAGGTGAAAGGATAAAAAATGGGCCATCAAACAACACAAGAAGAGTAGTTTGCCATCAATCGAATCAAGAGAAGAACAAGGCACGCGCATTCACGAAAGTAAGACAAACGCTATTGACATTACGGTTGCTCTGATTCGTTATCATCAATCTCGCACCTTTTCTGCGCACAGGGCTCGGTATTGCATGAAGGATTCGGTAATGTCACCGCGCTGCTCGTGGCTTTTGGCATCCAAATCAACGGGCAAATACATGATGATGCCGACCTGAGAGAAGCAGTAGAGAAAGGGACATGTTATATCATCATCCATCTCAGCAATATG
>Ga0307982_1001637_pt1 | contig 18221 bp, 18 predicted proteins | sample OrgLakmetagen989_FD_201847 | JGI IMG/M metagenome (GOLD analysis project Ga0307982, IMG submission 201847) | Saline water microbial communities from Organic Lake, Antarctica - #989 | ecosystem: Environmental > Aquatic > Non-marine Saline and Alkaline > Saline | place: Antarctica: Organic Lake... | reverse complement strand
ACCCCCTCTGCTGGCAGCACCGGCATCAGGGTGATGTCGTTGTAAATGCTGCCCGTGTAGCGGCCTGAGGCGTACTCCAAGAGCATGCGAGACCAGGTGTTGCCGCTCCCCGGAAAGGAGGCTAGCACAGCTCCAGAGGCGCGATCTTTCGCCACTGCTTTCTGCCCTTCTTCGACCTAAGTTGAGAATGTGAATCACATATTGAGGTCGTTGCGTATGAGTATAGGCATGACAAATGGAAACAATGAAAAAAACAGCAAGGGGTAGAGAGATGAGCAGACACAGTTAGTGTATAATACAGAAAGGAGTACCTCTGCACACATCCACTCTCTTGATGTCTTTCGAAAAAGTTGAAACCTACCTTGCGCTTCATGTAGCCTCTTCCGGGTGCGTCACTGTTCATCATTACTGGTTGCTTTCCTGCCACAGACGACGACGACGAATCTGCGCCCTCCACCAGGGCTGACGGCAAGAAGGCCCGGCTCTTGAACGCGTCACAGCTCCCCTTGCTGTGCGCGTCGTGGCGCTTGCAGCGGCTCGCTCGCGTGCCATCGACCACGTGCCACCACCGCTGCACCACGCCGCTGGTGACCTAGTTGATGATGATGGAATGATTAAAAAAAAAAAAACAGGGAGTTCAAGAAAGGGAGGATTGAATAAGGAGTCGCAATTAAAAAGTGATTTGAGAGACATGTTACGCTCACACACTTTTGTAGTACTTGAGGATGTCAGAATTTCGAGATAGACCCTCAGCAATCTCCATGCAACACGAAGTAATAAAACAAAAAGAAGACGTCAATTTACCTCCGCCCACAAGCAGCTTGCTACGAGGCCGCATTTCTCCAAAATCAAAAACCGCTCAGCGTCGGTAAATAAATCTTCGGATTCCAGAAATCTTGTGGCGAGGGCTAGCCGATCTCTCGTCTCCGCTTGAATGGCAGCAGCAGCGCTGCCTTCACTTGCCTCGTCATCCTCGCCAATGTTGGTGTTAACAGCGTTAAGATTACTGTTGCCACCACTGCTGCTGCTACTGATTGGCGGTGGTGACTTGGCCTTTTGCGCGACTTTGACTGTGGTTAAGCCAATGTCGTCTACTTTTTTGGCAGCGTCACAGGCGGGCCCCAGCCTTGCGATTTGGTCGCGGTACTGCTTCCAGGTTTTACTCCGGTTGCTGTTGCTGTAAAACAAGTCCTCAATCGATTCCGCAGAGTTGAGACCATAGTACATGGTCATTGCTTTGCAAACCTTTTGATAGAATTAGAAGTTGGAGCAGATACACAGAACAAAACATATGGATGGCAAAAGAAGGATACGTTATGACGAATCAGGTTGTAAGAAGTTGAGTGTGTGAGAGAGAAGTAGAAGTGAGTGCGCGAGAGAGTGAAAGGGGTAATTGGTGTGTAATGAGCATGAAGGTCTGGAGAAGTCTGCTTCCTATTCATCTTTTTCCCGCACGCATATAAGACGTAAACTCACGGGATCTTTCACGCCTTCAGGCTGGTTCTTCTTAGGTTTGCCGTTGGTTCCACTTGCTTTGTTCGCTTCTCGACCGGACCCACCCGCGCTCGTCCATGCCTTCAAATCTTGCAGGGAAGTCCCTAAGGCAGTCGCATTGGACGATAGGCGCGCCTTGAGGCCAAGCTTCCGAGCTTCGCTGAAGACCTCTCGAGCGTGTAGGGTCATGCTAACAGGTGACCGAGCGTTCGCAATCCGCAGACGGTCATCCAAGATCTGATCATTTTGACGCGCACCCACATGTTACACTGAATCGTGAAAATTACAGCAAAAATAGAGTGGACATGGAATCTCGGGAAAAGTAAAGAAAGGAACACAGTATGTGAATACCAACGTCCAAGCAGCTGTCGACTCTGCAACGAATTCGTACAAAACATCATACTGTAAGCTGACGTAATTTCAGCAAAACAAGCACTCTTACCGTTAAGCTTAACGCTTGCAATAACGCATTCGCTGAGAGCGCACCACCACTGCTGCTTGCGCTTTGATCATCATCTCTAGTTGATGTTGTTGCTAAAAGTCCACGGCTGTTTCTGTTGCCTCTTCTACTTGTAGGACTTCCTCCACCTGAACGTTTGCTTGCTGCTCCTTCAGCGCTGCTGCTCGGTGTGGCCCCATGCTGGAGCTGACCTTCGGCATACAATACCATCTCCACCACGTCCTGTGAGAAGAGCTGAAACACCGGCCTCTGCGGCCACAGAGCTGCTCCAGCTCTTCCGTCGTCACCCACTGGATCGCCTAGACTCCCGCCTTGGCAGTCGTGCGTGGCCCACAGGAAGCGCTCCGGGGGGCGGAAGTGCAACTCGTCGGCGATGCGCTCCAAGCACACCATCGCAAACCTGTTGAATAAAACATGCGCACACGCCCAAAGGAAGTTGAGGAGGGGCGTTTGCAAGCAGGCAAGTTAGTACTAGAGGCAGTAGTAGAAAAGTGAAACGTAAAAATGGAAGTCGATAGAAAAGTGCTTGCAGATGTATACATGAACACAAACGTTATCGCCAAAGGAAAAGCAATTATTAGACGTAAATACACGTGCGTGAACATCTACTTTTGCTTACCCAGAGCCTGTCGATTGATCTACTGGTTGTGGGCTACTACTGCTACTGCTAGTGAGTGGGCGCAGCGTCGGGCGGGGGCTCGAATAGCCCAAGTCCAGAAACAGCCAAAACCGAAACTCCGTGTGTTTTACGGTCCACGCCATCGCCCAGCTTCGAACCTTACGGGCATGAAATGTGAAGAAGGTAAAAGAAGGGGAAGAGATGGGTCGTAAGAAAGACGACTTTCAAAGAGAATCGAATGGTGCGCAACTGGAGTTTATTTGAAAGAAACGTGGAGAGCAAAAAACTAGCCAAGACCAAGACACTGTGCCGAACACAGCCTTGAATTTGTACCGCTGTAGGTGCTAGTCGACTGTTGCTGCCATCCTTCTGCCCAATGGCAGCAACAGCTGCTGCTTTTGGGACCGTCACTGTGTCCTTTACAGGTTCAGCCTTGCTGCCACTGCTACCGCTGAAAGTCGCAAGCCAATTGCTGCTGCTTTTGGTGCTGCTGCCAGCATCTTTCCCGCCTTTTTGCGCTGTGGTCTCCGGCTCCGATTCGCTTTCGACTACAAAGAAGCGATACGCGATGGGCGGCAAACTTTCCGCCAAAGGGCCCTAGCATCGAGGGAGTGGAGCAGAGGTAAGAATGTGAAGCGCAGAAGAAAAACTAACATGGAAAAGAACTGAGAAGCAGAGTAAAAATAGAGAAGATGAAAAAAGCGGTTGCTGTTGAAAGTCAATACTCGAAGAGCACACAGAAAGCTTAAGAACTTTCCCAGTTTCAACTCCAAGAGATAACACCATCAAACCCCCTCTTAATCGTGAAAATGAGATACGACTTGCGCGTGAGAGGCCCTCACCTTTTTAATCGGTGCCCAGTTCACCGGGTTCAGCCAGGTGCGCCGGTAGAGCGCTCGCGCTGCAGCGCTGTCTTCCCGCACCGCCACAAACAGATGCACGCCGCCGCACGCCGCGGTAGCTGGAGTGTACTCCGGCACGGTTTGAGCCCGCGCGGCTCGCGTAGCTGCCGCTGCTTTTGCTAGCTGTACTGCACTTGCAGGTCCTCCAGTATTGCTGCGGCTGCTGCTATCTCGAATGCTCTTACCGTCGCTTCCAGGTAGGCCACTATTCGCTGGACTTCCAAAGGCTGCTTCTCTAGCCTGAGTAGCCTTGAAGGTAGACAGGAAGGAGCTGAAGATGCTAGGCGACACTGGCTCCACTATAGCTTCTGGAGTATCGGTGGCTGTGTGCGCAGCAATTCGTTCACTAGAGGTGCCGCTTGAACCAGTCGTGGCAGACGAAGGAGGAGTATTATCGGCGCTTAGTCCAGCTGCCATCCCTTCACCTGCTATAGGTAGTAATGGCACGCTCTGTATAGAAACAGCTTCGCCTTCGGCACCAGTTGAGCGAGTAAATGCACCTAGCGGTGGCGCCGCAGCCATGGCCGTAGCCGTAGAGGCATCGCCATCCGCGCCAGTCTGAGTAGTGTCCTGAGCGAAGCCAGCGACCGGATGGTCGTGCACGAAAGTAGCTGCCTTCCCGAAGATTAGGCTCGCGAAGGGAAGCGCGCTAAACGTCAGGAGCACACACACCATGCCCAACAGCAACGGGCTCATCCCGCCCACCCGAGCTGCCCGCCGCGTGCTCGATGGCGCTGCACTGCCAGCAGTGTCGGCGAGCGCATCGCGCATGTCAGAGGTAGGCACTACAGCCACGCCGCCGGCTACGCCTCGCGGCTTGCGCTTCGGGCCAGCGTGAGGTGCGTTCATAGCTCGATGTTAAGTTGCTTCGACCATACACATTTTTTCATTTTTTTCGTTCTCCTTGTTTTCAGACGACTACTACTCTCGTCTCATCTCTCACATCTGAACTGATACTTCCTAGACTAATGTAGTTTATTTTTGGAAATAGCTCTACTGTAGCATTTCTATGAAGGGGTTCAGGTTTTTGAGGGCCATGAGCGGTCACCATGTAACTAAAGTATGTCACCTCGCTTTCATCTGTATATTAAGAGGGAAAGTCAATTCTGAGTAATATGGCACAACAGAATTTTACTCAACCGCAATACCTTTACTTTATGATGCATTTTCCATCGATGAAAGTTACAGCATTTATGGTACGAACTAGTAGTCATAACAATTTGAAATGGGCTCAAGGAGTGAATTTTGACTCTTGATCTCGTGTCAATATGGAACCTTCTTATCACCCATGACCGCATATGTTCAATCTACTACAACCACACAACTCCGGGGATCTGAAATAATCATATTGCCCTGTATACTTCGTCTGCCTGTTGGCCTTCTACTATGTCCCGCCGACTTGTTCGGAGGAAAGACGCCAGTTGGAGCCTGAATTGGCCTTCTGGAGCAAACTTGCTAGCGCGAAAGCAGCCCATGTACTTTTTTTTGGTGCCTCTGTGACTACTATGTGCTTGTTTTTCTTTGTTATTGGGAGGGTATTAACTAGACTAGACTAGACTAATCCCGGCCTCTCGAGGCCTGCGTTAAATAGATCTAAAACAAATTAGGGTGCTAGCATAGGCCAGTTCCTTGTTGGTGCTTTTGATAGATTACGTAGTGTTATTTTAGGAATACCCTCTGCCATCATATTATTGTTTAATAATTATAAATATGCAGCAGCAAATAACCATTACACTCCTAAAACACATCTGTTGCCAAGAAGCACGCACATGCATCGTGTAATCCTGACAGCTTCTTTAGCTATGTGTTTACAATACTCGCGGAGTTGAGGGCAGCTTGAATCTTTGAATGAAGTTTCTTTATGTTCTCTGTCAATTGAGCTGTCTCCTTCGGCTCCTCGGCTATGCGCAAGTGAGCATAGTATGCATAGTTCTCTTGAAGATTGTTTGCCATTGAAATCAAGTCCGAGGGAAATAGCTTGAAGATCGTAGTGTAAAATGGAGTAATGACAAAATCAATGAATCCCATTTGCATTTTGGGAATATTGGTACTTTCGCGATTGCACATTGGGCTCGTGGGAAGACCAAGCTCCACTTCTTTATCGCCTTGACTGAAAAATTCGTCAGTCACTCGATCAACCCACTTCTTGTACACGGCTTTCGGCTTCAAAGGATTGCTTAAATCGGCAGCATGCAGAATGCTTTCAAGAAGCAGCAGGCGATTATTAGGATCAATTAGGCAATTGGGCACTGGGTAGTCGGTTTCTCCGCCTGCTCGCTTAGATAAAAAATCCGTAATGAAAATTCCATTCACTTCCTCGAACATGTCCAGCTTTTTCAAGGTCTCAAAATGAAATGACATATCAGTTTTAATTATACAAACTAAGATTTGCTTGCGACAGGAGTTCCATTGCTCTTCGTCAAGTCCACTGAGTATATTAACCGCTGGGTCGCGCAAGAGCTCATAAAGAGTTGCTGCATGCATATTTTCAAGCGGCGAAGCATCGTTGTGCAATAATGCAAGTTCGTCCTTTGTGCGGACAAGGAAGGCATTGTTCACGCCGGGGTGCCCAATATCATGCGCCAAGGCCGCAATGATACTTCCAAAAAGTTCAAGCTTTGTCGTGAACTCCGACACGCGTGTATGCTTCATCATCATGTACACAGTGTGCATTACATCACACCCGTGATGCCAGGAATGATAGCGCGGCTCTAAACGATACCCTTCGCGGACTCGGTGAATGAATCCTCCGAGTACGGAGAGATCTACATCAAATGTTCTGGTAAGTTCGTTTTCCTCGAACATGTACTGGATAACAGGTTCAAGATGCTCTTCAGATAAACTCAAGATATCGAACTCGAAAGACTCTATTGAGTCGGTGCTTACTGGGAGAGCAGTTCGTTTAAATGTCTTTGAGTCGCGGACAGCAACGCGTGAGGCTGGTTTCTCAATAGTTCCGACTTCATCACATTTAGTCAATGATGGTGTCGAAACAACTGATTTCGTGATTTTGTCCGAGTTGTAGTTGGCACTGAGCCAGGCAGTGGTGCTTTCGTCGATCTGGCCCTCATTCTCGTCCAATACATCTTGAATTTTGTTGCCCATGGACTTCTGCACGATTCGGGCCAGTTTGTTGACCATAAGCTCAAGAATATCAGCTTCCGACTGCTCGCTTTCATCATCTTGGTTATCTTCAGTGGGATTGATTTTCTCCACGGATTTCAAGACTACTTCTGCACTTGTCCGCAGTTTATCCATGATCCGTGAAATTGGTAGAACAACCAATTTATCTATCGCTGAGTTGAATGTGGCCGTAAATCCGACGAGAAGGACGATGACAACGCATATTATCCCAATTGACATCCACGATTCTTCAACTGCACTTTCGGTGGAATCAAATAGAGCGTCGATATTATGGATTTTGTTGCAGGCATACGCGAATTCGGGAGCGCGAGCGCTACAACGAGACCCTCCTGCATAATAACCATTTCCAGGGCTCGATACATATCGCCGATTTTCCATTCTTATGATATTACTGTATTTCTTCAAAGACTCAAAAGACCACAGGCATGAGCTACCGGTGCTTGAGGTGTACCACTGCGCAGAATCCGATTGCGTTGGGCAATTTGTTTGATTGATATTCCACACTGTAAGCCAAACAGGCAGGTCGATATTATTGCTATCGTCCAGCTTCTGAACCTTGTAGAAATCTTCAAATGTCAGAAAGGCGGATTCCCAATCTGCTGCCGAAAAAGAATCTGTCTGAGCGACAGAGTCCATGCTGAGTAAAAAACCGCTTGCGCTGTAGTCCGTTATCGATGGTGTGAGTAAGGGATTAATCATGACTATAGTCATTATAAGAAGGGCAACTCTTTGAGAAAGCAACAGCCCCATTTTAGCTGAAATTTTCTTTGCTGGAGCAGCTTTTATTTCTTGTACACTGTTGTGGGTCTGGAGTTGGAATATTTTGAATAGTTTGGTCAATTTTGCTAGTTTGCCCGCTTTCGCTCCCAGCTTCGCCACACGAGCCGCCTTCAATGCCCCTGGATCTACATCTTCGGAACCAGAAACAATACTCGAAGCCCAAGTTAAGTCAATAATGATAGAAAGGGTACCTACAAAATCCATCCAAAAGAACGCAGATCGAAAGTACCCGTCTTTTGCATAGGACCTGAGAGCAAAATAATTATTGTCATGATAAAAGGCGAACATGATTATACACTTCATTTCTCTTGGAGAACTTACGTTACAATAATTTCGCATGAAAACGCCACGAAGAAGATGAGCAGAAATCCATTGAGCAAAATATCAAAGTCGTTGGACGGATTTAAAATTACCCAAAGATCAGGGAGGAATAAAGTAGCTGCCAATGCAAATGCCAGGAAAGTCTGAACAAGCCAGTGATCGATAAAGACTGACAGCCGATTCTTGAAACGCTTCTGACTTGCTAACTTGATATGACTGGCTAATTTAATGCCCTGACTTTCTGCTGTCGTCGATGGCTGAACTTTCATCTGCATAAATAAGAATAAGCTCCACGCTGAGTTATATTAACGAAAGCACAACATCACTGGCTGCGTTTTCACCTGCTTTCCACGACCCATAAGCACAAGACAATAAAATTACACCTGAGCTCAATCTTTTATGATTCCGATGAAAACTTTTAATACGAACAATAATATGAACAGTAGGAGGCTTGAAGATGGTTCTGATGCTATCATCAAGGGCAAGCGCGCTACAGCACGATTTGCTTTGGCATCTGCGGAGCAGCGCCGCCGATTTTACATGTATCATATTGAGATATTTTGATATTAATAAATAAATTTACGGGACTACTCGGACTTCTTGTTGTGTGAGTATTGTGAGTAATTTTCATTTTGAGTTGGTGATGAACAGATAGTCAGAGGGACGATACCGTATGATACCATATCATGGTTGATATACAAGAATAATAGAATTGGATGTATTCAGTGAGAGCTTGAAATGTTGGATGGACCTTTCTGGAGCGCGTTTATAAGGGTATAATACCACAAAAATGTACCAATTCTGAACTAAACATCGATCCCAATGAAATATTTGTTAATCCTCGATTTCTACAACATAAATGCGCCACTGCACTCTATGATTTGGGTATTTCTGACGTGATATCGTCAGAAAGTATACAGTACGCCCCCGACAAACCAATATGCAATACAGTGCACACGATTCGAGCGTATATCTTTGGGGACGGCCATTCTCTTCAAGAAGGAACCAGGAATGAGCTACTAAAGCCGGTAGTTGCGATACCAAATGAAAACCTAAAAGAATTTGAATTGCTTTCAAAACGCCCTATTGCTTTAAGCTCTATAATGTTTAGACTTGACGCTTATTTTGGCTCTAAAGTGAGGTTCCTATTTAGTAGTGAGGCGGTCTCTTTCGATGATCCCTCTTTGCTTCTTGGTTTGTTGCCGTTACTCCAATTGTTGGGATAATATCCTTGACGTTATTTCCTCACGTCCTAATATCAGGGAATTGAGTGAATAGCAGGGCGGTCACTTTTCCATTTTCTCTAGTTGGTTTGCAACTACCTCTTTGTAATAATGATATTCCAAAGTATATGCTTGAAGTCGAAAGCCACACTTCAGGTATTAGAAAACATTCAATCAATATTCTATCAAAAAAAAAAAGTTTGAAATGTCTAACTTTTGTTTTTCACGCTGCTGCAGCCTTCCAAAAAGCCAATCCATTCACGCTCTGGTATCGTATTTATTATAGTTGGTGCTTGAGCTCCGCAGAGAATTCCATGAATAAACGTAGACAATAGAGGGGCACTGCATGCCCACGACAAGAAGACATTTCGAACAAATGCCAGCGTAACTGACTTAGATGCAAAAAAGGGAGTGATGAGGCGGCTTTGTGCTGCATAAAATTGCACTCTCCACCTGCAACATTAAAAATGTGAACGATTGATTTGTAAAAGCACAGATACTGGCTTGCAGTAAGTGACGATCCTTGAAGAGACATGTACATTGAGACACGGGTCGTCGACATAATTTGAATCATGGTATAGTATTACCATCTGGATGCAGTGTACGAAGCAAGTACACCTGGGATTTGCTCTTCCAGCGTGACTGGTGAGACTGACGCCTTCAATTCTCTTGAGGCAGGTTTTGCGGTTAGATGGACTTTTTCAGCAGCAGCATCTGCTGAGGGAACTTTCGAAAACTTCTTCTCAAGGCAGTCGACGAGCTTCTCTGCATCTACTAATGCCAAATTACAGCCTTGACCGAGCTGAGGACTGCAAAGACGAAAATTGTAGTATGTCTATAAAACACCGATGATACTCAAAAGCCATACATAAAGTCATTTCTATCTGTAATGATTTCAAAAAACCTCATTGAATGGGATGCATCGCCGAGGAGTACAACTCGCCCCGAATGAAAACGCCACAGTGCACCATCTCCGTAGCGGGCAAAGGCAACCTGTTGTGCGTCCGTTACTCCATGCTGAATCAAATCTGCAGCAGCGGGGTGAAGACGGCTACAGTGGTCTTTCCATGCCTACGTGAACCATCCAAAAGGACATTCGGAAAATATGTGAGATGCAATGCAAGAGGTGCAAGTTCAGTAACAACCAAATCCACTGAATATTTATTCCATGATCATGATCATGTAGCTCACTTGAAGTCGATTGCCTGCAAGGTAGCCTCCTGTCGCTGCATACGAGTCGTGCTCGTCTTGCCTCAGGTTGTAGTAAAGCGTGGACACGAAGTCATCAGTTGAGCCAAGGTTAGCGCCCCAGGGCATTCCCGTCGGTAAAAACCCAAGGGTGGTATGGCAGCCGGGGCCGTCGTGTGTTTGCACCTAACCCAAAGAGCGCTCTTTTTATGCACTCAAGCTATCTACTTATATAGATACAATAACATAAAGTTTAGTACAGTAGTACTGTATATTATGCCTTTTTTTTCGCACGTAGAAGTTCAATCAACTTACATTCGGATACGCTTTCAAGCAATAGACTCAGATTTACCAGGTGGTTGCCAAATGTGCGCTTGGGGTCTGGCAGCAGCGCAAAAAGGGCCCGTATGCGTAAGGTCGGTAAAATCCTGGCATTTGAAGCTTGGCCCTAAGCTGACTGTTGGCTCCATTGGCGAGCACCTTAAACACAAATTGAAGCGTGAGGTAGAGAATGTAGAGCAAAAAAATTGCCATCCTTTGAGTGGTCATGTTGTTGAAAAGCCTCTACCACAAGGTCGTAGGGTTGAGATTCAAGAGCTTTGCCAGTCGCATCCCGCAACGTAACGCCGCTGTTGAATTGGTCAAGCTCATCGACTTCGACGCCAAATCGCTCCGAGATTTGAGGCTCCCTAGTACATGCTTCACGTAGAGTCTCGAAGAGTACACCTGAAAAAGGCGCAATTAGTAATTGAATCAATGTCAAGATTCGAGTCATACAAATTAAATAGTACGAAGCGCCAGTGTGGTTCAGTTTCAGCTAAATCGTGAATGCTATCTTGGTGTAGGCAGCCAGGAGAAGGCCATAGATTAAGAAGATGTTAGTTCATTTTTATTTAGGATACAGGAAAGACAAAGTTAATTTGGGGTCATGATCTTGCACGATGATCATAAATATATCATACCTCGGTGTAAGCCGAGCCAATACAATCTTGTATCATAACGCTTGTATGCCACGTCCAGAATTGGGCGGCCACTGACTGTGTGCGTCCGAATCCCGTCGATCCGAGCTCCATACTTCTCTTTGGTCTCCAGGAGCCCTAATCGGTGCAGAGCAGTCATCCCAATTGGCTGAAAACCTATTCCAGCGCCCACCGCACTCGGCTTCATCCCCTTATCTGTAGATACAGTACGAAACGTAAGTTTGTTCAAAGGCTAGGAAATTGCATCCACATAACGAGTATATTACCGTACATATCGACTTTCCATTTTGGCCCTAGACGTCGCACAATGTTTAGCGCAGCAGCTGGTCCAGCTGTGCCGTAGCCGATGATCGCAACTCTCATTTTTAGCCGGCGTTTTTGTTTTGGCTTTGTGTGTGGTCTCGGAAGATATTTGGGATGGGGATATTAGGGGATTGAGGAACTTTCCCCGAAGAAGTGCCGTGTTCTGTGCCGAAAAACCCAACACCACCACGTACTTGTTGTAGCACCACGTCGCGGTAGTCATTGGCAGCACTCATAAACAATACAAGCCATCATGCGACACGCCATGCGCATAATCGTTGTGGCTCTCGTAGCAGTTGGTTCTCAGTCTTTTCTAGGGACGAAATATTCACTGGCCCGAACGGCATTGTCGAAGAGGTGCGGCGCTCGAGGAAGCACAAGCACGATTGGAAGCACAGAAGCTGACTCAAAGCTGAAGGACGGTAGCTCTTATCCAAAGAATTTCGACGAGCTAGACATTTCGGAGGAGACCCTTTCAAAATTTGAGCTTATTTCGTCTGAAGAGGTTTGAATAAGTATTATTTATGTGTTCTACTAATCTTTCGCTTGGCAACTTATTTCCTGCACGGTGCTTATTCTCAGGTGACAGAGCGCGGTTTGACTGCAAAACTCTTTCGTCATCGCGCAACTGGTGCTGAAGTGTTGTCCATAGACACACCTAATGATGAAAACAAAGTCTTTAGTTGCAATTTCCGAACGCTTCCCAAGGACAACACTGGGGTTCCGCACATTCTTGAGCACAGCGTGCTCTGTGGCTCGAGGCGGTATCCTGTAAAAGAACCATTCGTAGAGATGCTTAAAGGCTCCCTGAAAACTTTCCTGAATGCAATGACTGCGCCAGACAAGACCATGTACCCGGTAGCTTCTCAAAACAAGCAAGATTTTTTCAACCTCGTGAACGTGTATATGGATGCATGCCTGCATCCCCGTATTCTGGACCCAGTGCTCGGGCCCGAAATCTTCAAGCAAGAGGGGTGGCACTACGAAGTAAGCGAGGATCCAGCAGCCCCTCTTACGTACAAAGGAGTGGTGTACAACGAGATGAAGGGCGTGTACTCGAGCCCCGACAGCTTGAACGGACGCATCCTGAAGTCAGCCCTATTCAAGGACCATCCAATTTACTCGATTGATTCTGGCGGCGATCCTGACGACATCCCCAACTTGAACTACGAGCAATTCAAGGCATTCCATGACACTTATTACCACCCCAGCAACGCACGCCTGTACTTCTATGGCGATGAACGTGACCTGCCTACGGCAGAGCGCCTTGCGCTACTCGAAGAGTACCTCAGCGAGTTCGAGCGCTCGCCGAGCCCTCTTGAGGACATACCCGTCCAACCTTTGGCGAAGGAGCCCTACGAGGTTGTCAGCTACTACCCTGCCGCTGAAAAGTCCACATCTGAGCCTAAGCAGTTTGTTACTTTGGCGTGGCTACTAAGTGAGACGTCTTTTGATCCCGATACCAAGCTTGCGTTTGGCATTCTCAATCACTTGCTGCTAGGAACACCTTCTTCGTATCTAGAGAAAGCCCTCATTGAATCCGGCCTTGGGGCGTCGGTGATTGGGAGTGGCTACAGCAGCGCTCTGCAGCAGCCAACCTTCACAGTCGGCCTTAAGGGCGTCAATGTCGGAGACGAGGAGAAAGAGAAAGTGGCGAGTTTGATCGTTGAGACTCTCACAAAGATTTCGCAAGATGGTTTCGAGCCCTCGGCTATTGAAGCTTCTCTCAACACTGTCGAGTTCCGGCTTCGGGCGTCTTCTACATCGCCCATGAAAGGTGTGGTACCTGTAGCTATTTTTTCACTTTCTGTGCACACATTATTGAAAAAAGTTGATTTCATTCCACTTCTCTCAACGTATTTGTGCTTGGTCTGGTTTTAGGGTTGAGCTTCTTGATGGGCTCTCTCTCGGAATGGAATTATGGACGCGACCCAATTGCGCCTTTGCGCTTCGAGAAAAGCCTGAGCGACCTCAAGGACAAACTTGCTTGCCGTGAACCAGTCTTTCAAGATCTCATTAAAAAATACATTCTTACGAACAACCACAAAGTCACCGTATCGCTCGTCCCTGAACCTGGAATGGAGACGAAAGTGTACGAAGCAGAGACGACCCGTCTCGCTACCGCCAAAGATTCTTTCTCGGAGGAAGAGCTTACATTGCTGCGCAAGCAAACTGTCGATTTGAAGGCTTCGCAAGCCCTTCGCAACAGCCCTGAAGAATTAGCGACCTTGCCCTCTCTCTCGAAAGACGACCTTGACCGCAAAACGAAGCCAGTCCCAATTGAAGAAGTTGATTTGGGGCGTGGAGCAACCCTTTTGACGCACGATCTTCAAACTGATGGAGTTGTGTATCTCGATGTTGCCCTCGACATGAGTCGGATAGCACTAAATGACATCCCACTTGTTCCCCTCCTTACTGCCATGATGTCTTCCTTGGGAACGAAGACTGAAAGTGAAGTTGACTTCTCGAGGCGTACTGGTGCTCAAACTGGGGGCGTAGGGATATCAACTTTCACGTCTGCAGCCCCGGAGTCTGATGGATCCGTTGGAGAGCGCGACAGCATGTACGCTTATGTTGTGCTTCGAGGACGAGGAACCCGAGAGAAAGTGAAGGAGCTCTTCTCTATTTCAAGTGAAATGCTTACTTCAATTGACCTTGACGCGCGCGAACGGGTTCTTGAGATGCTCAAGGAGGCTAAAGTAGGCACGGAGTCTTCGATAGCTTCTTCAGGGAATTCGTATGCGGCCAACCAGATTTCGTCCAGATTCACGCTGAGCGCGCACGTAGCCGAGTTAATGGGTGGTCTCTCGCAGCTTGACAGGATCAAGCAAGCAATTGCAGATGCCAAATCCGATTGGCCTTCATTCCGTGATCGGCTGGAGCGAATGCGGGCGGCACTCCTGTCTGCTGATGGCACCATCGTTAATCTTTCTGCTGATGGTGCGTCGCTAAAAGATGCTATTGAATACGTGCCTGAATTGATCAGTTCATTACCAGATAATAGCAACGAGGTAGCTCCCAAGTGGGAACTTCCCACGTTTGAAGCTGCCCAGAAAAATGAGGGTTTGATGGTTGGCAGCACGAAAGTAAACTTCGTAGCGAAAGGCTGCCCCATTTATGAGCCTGGAGAGAAGATCTCCGGTTCTGCATCTGTTGTTAGTCGGTACCTTCGCACAGCTTACTTGTGGGACAAAGTGCGAGTGCAAGGCGGCGCCTATGGGTGCAATCTCGGCTTTTCACGCTTTGACGGAGTCGCCATGTTCTCCTCGTACCGTGACCCGAACATTGCTGACACCTTGGCTGCTTACGATGGCACTGCGGATTTCTTGCGCTCAAACCCTATCACTGACGAAGAGCTGACCAAAGCAATCATTGGGGCCATTGGAGACCTCGACAGCCCTCAGGCCCTTGACTCAAAAGGCTACTCGTCGATGCTTCGATGGATCATGGGCGTGCCAGAAGAGAGGCGGCAGGAGCTCCGAAATGAAGTGATCGACACCACCGCGGCCGATTTCTTGGCCTTTGCTGATCGCCTCGATGCCGTTGCTTCGAAAGGTTCGGTAGCAGTCGTCGGGTCAAAACGGTCCCTTGGTGCCGCCAATGCTGCCCTCGATGCAGAAAAACAGTTGGAAATCCGGGAAGTCTTGGAATAAGCCCTGCGAACAACAGGCCGACTTTGATGTTCACCAATTACTGAGTCTAAATCCTAAAAGCTAATTGGCTATAAGTACCAATCCCGGCTTAACCCACAAATCCGTATTTCCATAATTCGTAATACTTCATTGCAATGATCAATTGAAATCCCTAGGACTTCGACCTCCGAAATTTCAAACCCAAGCCCATGCATAAATACAAATGCCGTTAAATCACTGCAAGCAGTATACTGCAATTGCAACGAAGTCATAACCCTCATGAAGCTCCTAGAGTGGCGTGGATGAATACAAATGATTTTAGTGAAAAGTAAGATCTTTTATGCGCCTTTCTTGCTTTCACTGCTAAGGCTAGCGTCTGGGTCGAACGTGCGTTTGGCGGTGCGCCGCTGCGCCTTTTGCGACGCTTTCTCGGCCCTTTTCTTCGCAGCCGCCGCCGCAGCAGCGGTGCCGCCGTGGCCAATGCGCAGCGTTTCTTCGCGGCGCTCTTCGCCGGGCCCGAAGCCTTTGGGGGTTTTCACTAGCCACTGGCGCTGCTCGTCAGCCGCTGCTTCCGCCTGCGCTTCCCGGTCCGCTTCGGCCCAGGCAGCTTCGTCGGCCGCCCGGGACTCGGCCGTGGCCGCCAACTCCCGCGCCAGCTGCTGGTCTTCCCGGGACCGGTCTTTGTTGGCGCGGGCGTCGAACTTCTTCCGCGCCGCCGTGCCCTTGCGCGGCACGAACGACGACGGCATCAAGCCGATGCGCTGCTCCTGGAGGGCGAGCTCCAGCCGGCCTTCGTGCTCGCGCGTGAGCACTTGGGCCTGCACGAAGAAGAGGAGGAGCCAAAGGGACACGGCGCAGGCGAGCTGGACCACCCAAAGGTTGTAGACCCCACTCACCACCGTCTTGCACAGCACCTCGTACACGAGCTCGGTGTAAAACGGGTTGATTTGGCTGCACCCCACGAAGCCCTTCATGCTGGTCAACTCCCTGGACGCTTCAATCGCCGCGTCTTGGGTGCGGCTCAGCGCAGTGTTGTTGCAAGTGGCGCCTTTCAAAGCTGCCGCCGTAGCATTCACCTGCAGCACCACCGAGACAGACATAGCGTTCAAAAGGTATGCACGCGGGTTCTTCTCCTGACAGAAGGAGTTCCCTCATGTTTAACATAGCAACCTCCCCGTCTCCTCCTTAAAATTCTTTTATCACTTCAATAGAAAGAAGGGAATCGATTCAAGTCCACAGGAGTCTCACCAGGAGCACTTGGCTCGAAGCGTCGTCAATTTGCTGCGCGAGGGGGTTGCTCCCAGAGCAGGTAGCATAGTACTGCAGCAAGTCGTAAGATGTTTTCGGTGCATACGCATCAGCCATCACCTACGGATTGAATAAAAAGGGAAATACAGAAACGAGAAAAACCATCATGTTGTTGGAGAGACGAGAAATTTTAAGAGTAACGAACACAACAATGAATTGACTCAAAAGTCAAGCCAAAACGCACGTTCAAGAAAAGAAGCTGTTTGAATCCCTATTGGGGGGTCAATCCTCTTGCTTCTTCTTTCAAATTGTTGGTACCATCAAGCTCGCGTCGTTGTCGCTTAACCCCACGCAGAAGTCCGAGAGCACCACGGAGAACGTGAGCTCAAACGCAATCAATGGGCAAAAGAGCGTGAGGGCAATGCAGGACCACCCAATCATGAACTTTTGCTGCCGCGTGGACCCACAGGTGACCGAATACAAGCCGTAAAACACGGTCATGCCCATGAAGGCTGTCATGAGCCCGATGCCCCAGTCGATCAACGACGGCACCGTCAGGTCAAACAAAGTCCCAACGCGGTCCATCGTCCCGCCCAGCCCGTCGACCATGGCAACTAGACCTGCGGCCACCTCGTTCAAGGTCACTGTGCCAGTGGCCAACGCAGAGGTGTCCACTCCAAAATCGCATAGGTTGGCCCGGTTGCTCACTGTCTCACAAATGGTCGTTTGGTCTTCCACGCTTTCGGCGCGCTCTGTCAGCCCTACAAAGGCACTAGATAAGGCATTGCTGAGCTCAAAGATTTGCACGCAACCTGCCTGGAATTCGTTCCGGCCGTAGTAGGTGAGCCCGGTGCCCACTGTCAGAAGGGTGAACGCAATGAACAAGATGGTGCGCTGCACAAAAGACGAGCACTTCATCAGCCCCACGCAGCACTTGCAGCACGACTCGAAGCAAAAGAAAAACCACTGCACGACGATGAGGAAGAAACCGCCCATGCACGTGATGTAGAACATAGACTGCACGGCAAAGTTGAGTCGTGTCGAGGGGCCGCAGTTTAATAGAGAACGAATGAGATGCGAAAGAAGAAGAAAAAAAGGCTCGACAAGATCTATTTGGGGTAAGCGTCAATGCAGTGGATATCATTGCAAAAGAATTTTTGCCCTTCAAAGAGCTCACTCTGAACACTAAGCTTTGAGTAAAAGTCTATTCACTCTAAACGGCTGATGCGCACGCTACGAGGGATCCTACTATCATGACCTCAACGGCGATCCAGTAATCTCCATCCAGGCTAAAAGTGTCTGCACTATCGATTCGCGGGTATCCATGAAGGGCTAGTACGAGCTTCGACTCCTCGTAGGTCGCCGGGGTGAAGTCGTCACCTGTCGACATGATGGCCTCCCACCCTGCCTTGCGCCGTGCTAATCGGCAATGTTCTTTTCTTCGGAGCTTGCATCGCGCACCCTATCAACACTCTCTTGAAGAACTGAGAACACGTGCAAAGCCGTGGGTTTACGAGAATACTAGTAAATAAGTAAATAAGTAACAAGTTTTTGGTTCGGGCCCCGAGGGGCCGGAATTAGAAGGCTAACAAGCAGACAGAAAATTCAAGGCAACCAATACCAGAAGGAAAGACTAACAAGTTTTTGGTTCGGGCCCCGAGGGGCCGGAATTAGAAGGCTAACAAGCAGACAGAAAATTCAAGGCAACCAATACCAGAAGGAAAGACTAATTAGGCACACATAAACAAGTTTTTGGTTCGGGCCCCGAGGGGCCGGAATTAGAAGGCGAACAGGCAGACAGGAAATTCAAGGCAACCCATACTACAAAGAAAGGCTAAACAGGCACACAGGCCAGAGTGGCCATGGAAGTGGTGATATCGGTCCAAAGTGGCTAGCTCGTCTGTGAATGCTCGCGAGAGCATTCGAG
>Ga0307982_1001636_pt1 | contig 18226 bp, 9 predicted proteins | sample OrgLakmetagen989_FD_201847 | JGI IMG/M metagenome (GOLD analysis project Ga0307982, IMG submission 201847) | Saline water microbial communities from Organic Lake, Antarctica - #989 | ecosystem: Environmental > Aquatic > Non-marine Saline and Alkaline > Saline | place: Antarctica: Organic Lake... | reverse complement strand
TCGAGCAAGATTCAAGCCATCTCTAGGGGGCGGGCTGGGCGCCAGCGTGCTGCCGCAATCGCAGCAGGGAAAATGACCCCGGCTTGGCCGGATCCCGCGGCTAAATTAGAAAAACAGAAAATGCGAGCTCGCAAAGCCAGAGCTGAAGCTCTCAAGAACATGACCTACAAAGAATACATGGCAGAGAAAAGCGAAGCTGTCAAGGTAGTGCAGCGGCAGGTACGAGTCGTACTCGCGAAAGCGGCGGTTCGTCGCCGCAAGGCGTATCTCGTGTCGGTGCATGCGGCCACCGCCCTTCAAAGGATGCAGCGTGGAGTGCTTGGGCGCAAGCGGCGTGCGATCAAAGAAGCAGAGCGCGAGCTGCAGCGCCGGGAGCGCATGGTTCGCGCGGCCGAGCTCGCCGCTGCCCGAAAGCTGCAAGCAGTCCTCATAGGGCGTGAGGTGCGTGCGCGCTTTGCAAGAGCACGGGCGGCGGCTCGCGCGGCAGGATCCGAGGTTCCAGGTGCTCTGCGTGGACCCACTCCGGCAGGAATGGGCAAGGCACGTGCACGCGCAGCAGCAGCGGCCCGTCGGGCGCTGGGGAGGTTAGCTCAAGTGCCTACAGCAGGTACAGGAGCGCTCCTCGCTGGAGCAGATTTGCCTACAGAAGAATCTCAGCAGCCAAATGCAGCATTGACTGCGAGGTCAGCGTGGAAATACCTTGAATTCGCAGGACAAACAAAAGTAGTCGATGTGGAAACTCCGCTGCCGCCTGCAATAGTTGACGAAGAAAGTGAGAGCAATGGCTTAACAAGTAACCCTCTTCTGGCCATGGATTCTTTGGGCGCTCCCCCTTCAAAGTTTCAACCGGCGTTGTCAGACTCGGCTAGGCCTCTGCCAAAAGCCAATCGCCCAATCGTAGAATTGGTGGGGCTACGGTCAGGCAATGCGCGTGGTAATCCCGAAATGCGCGGAAACCGAGCTGTCGGCGAGCTGTTAAAGGTCCATCCGAGTGACGAGTGGTACCCCGTTCGCCTTATCATCTCTGGCAAACGAATCAAGGTATAAATAAAATATAACTAAAATTGGGCTTACACTGAATGTATTTTTGTTGCCCTCCTTCTAATTAATTTGCGTTTTCCCATGGAATACTGTACCCTACAGGTGCGACTCGACAACTTGCGTTTCTTTGACCCAAGTCAGAGCCCAGCCGTTCGAGACAACCCATTAGATGCTGCCCAAGCTCTTACAGCTGCAAAAAGTGAGGAATTGGCCGCTGAGGCAAACGAAAGCCACAAATTGTTGTTGGAAGATGCTGAGAATGGGCTGTTAGACCATTCGCCTCCTGAAGCACCTCCTCCATTGGAGTACTTTGGGGCCTTGCCGTCAAAGCAGAAGATGTCAGTGTCGTGGGTGTCAGCGGAGCCTTCTGACCCAATTCTCGGCCGAATCAGAGCTCTGGACGAATACCTTAGCTCTGATAATGCTCATGATCTGATGGTACCTCTGTGCAATGCTGAGGCTGCTGCTGTCAAACGAGCTTCTGATGCAGCAGCTGTGAAAGCTGCCGCCAAGGCCAAAGTTGCAAAAGCCTCAAATGCCAGAGGAAGAAAACCTAAGGTATCGTTTAAGACTCTTCCTACATCTGCTCCCCTTGCTGTCCCCTTAAATGCCCCAGTATTAACTGCGGACCGACGGCAATTTGAAAGTGGGCTGAAAGCGTTTTCGGCTCTGGTTTCAGTGATTGAAGACGAAGATGACAGGGCTTCAGGAGAATTATACCTCAAATCACTCGAAAAGGTCAATATAAATGAATTTATATTTTCTGGTTGTTTTGTAACTCATACTGATACCTTGATTTGTCCAGGCCCGTGTTCGTGGTATTCCTTGGTTGAAATCCGAAGCGGATCGACTGTTCACTGCCTCTCGTTTAGCCAATTTTGGTGCCGAAAAGCAGGCTGTTGCGACCAAGCGTATGAACGTGTATGCCTTCTTAGCAGAGACTGCTGAAGCTGTCGCAAAAGCGCGTGCTAGAGAATTACCTGAGACCATGGAATCTGCTCGTAAAGCAATGGCTTCTGTAGCTCTTGCTGACCTGGCAACACTCTTCTCAAGAGCACTCGAGGCCGTGGGCGGTAATGTAGACAGCAATATCTCGCACGGTCTGCGCTTCAACCTTACGACACTGCACCGTGTGTTCGCTCCTGCAGCATCAGCCGTCGTCTCTAGAGATGATCCTACCTGGGACACTTTCTACGCAGAATCGCGCTTGACCCAGCCGCAGCTAGAAGCAGGCTGGGGTGTTCTCACTGGCCGTGGAGGTAGCACTGATTTGGAACAGCTAACATCAGCGGTCGTGAATATAGAAATTGAGCTGCGTGCTGCCAAATCGAGTACAGCTGCTAAAACAAAAACTAGCACAACTAAGAAAATTAAAGTCGACGCAAAGATCAAGGAAACAAAACGGGCTGAAGAGGACAAGAAAGTAAGAGAAAATTCTATGCCAGAACAAGCATTGGTGCAGGCAATAACGTCAGAATTAGCACAAGGACCTGATTGGGATCACTTGGTTCATCTTTTGGCCCCGCATGCCAAAGCATTAGGTGGCTTAGATGGTGTTTCTAGAGGTAGCTGCGTCAATGCTGCACTCCTTAATGCATTGGCCAAGGAAGCTCTCACATCGGTTTCATCAGTGGTGGCTGCCAGTGATGATGTTCTTCGTAAGCTTCCATCCTTCACCGGTATACGAGTAAAGAAGCTGAGAAGTATCTGTGCAGCTGCAGTTGCTGAAGCTGAAGAAGAGTTGCGCATCAAGAATTTGCACACAAAAAAAGTAAAGGCAACGAAGACTACCACTAAGAGTGACGCTACTAAAGATAAAAAAACATTGTCTGAGACTACTGGAAATTCTGAAGCCGTGACAAGCACTGCAAAAGAAAAGCTGGAAGCTCAAGAAAATATGCTTCGTAAGATCACCAGTAGTCCTTCTTCGCGTGCTGCATCGGAGCCCCGTGCGTTCACGCCATCAGAGGCACGTGCTGGTGGCAGAATGCCCGCTAGAATGATGACTGGTCGCGACAGTAGCACACGAACAAGCAGCAAGAGCAACCTCATTAGAGGTCGCCTCAGCGCATCACCTTCAAGGGGGGAAAATGAGCGTGCCTCGACGGCTAGCGAAAGGAATAGCAGGATGCGCCAGCAATCGCCACGGAACAGCATAGGAGCTGATCGTTCTGAAACGCGGCTAAATGAAGCTCGACGAGAAAGGTTCGCTGAATCGCCAGTGAAAGAGGCTGCACAACCAACGCCTCGGCTTCTTACCAAGCCAACTGGCTCGAAGCTCTTGGCAGCCATGAGTAGTTTTAACAGCGGTAGTGGCAGTAGTGGCGTGGACGCTCCATCTTCTGTGCCGCCTGAAAGACAGGACAATATGCATAATGCTGAACTCGGTGAAATTGTAACCGCACCTCGTGCCTCAGTGTCATTGGGCCGACTTTCAAGCGAGAGCTTTGTAGCGGCTGCTGCTTCCTCGTCGACAAGGCATTTGCCTATGGGTATTGGCGAAGGTACCGCAAGAATTGAGATAGGAAACGATAGAACGCGAAGTAAGGGAGAAAGTCGTGAGCTCTCTTTCTCCGAGGGAAAAATCGGAAGCGCCTTTTAAAGCAAATCACTCTTATTCAGTGAGTCGTGCATACGGATTATGGAATTTGGTGCAGCTCGAGTTGCCCTTTACCCGTTATTGTTATTGTGGACTTGAAGTGCTTTGTGGATTATAGAGCCAACATAGTTCAGTACTGAAATGGCATATACTTAGTTAGCCCAGAATATCCTGATTTCAGGTGTCTCTGGACTGGATCCAGCAACAGCAACGGCAGTGTAACTTCAATACCATAATGCTTCTGCATCTGCTGATGAATTAAGCATCAACAATACGACAAGTAAGCACATAAGTTAACGGTAGAAGTTACTAGCACCGGTTATCTATTTTGCTGGGAGCAAACGGTGTGCTCAAGTACCCAACGACGGTTGCGCTTCAATTACGCAGCTTCAAGGCAACGCCAGCTAGAGCCAGGCCCGACGCCAAGCCTACCAGGAAAGTGGAGTAGGGCTGCAGCGTTGACAAGGGGCCGCCGCCTTCATTGGCCGACGCTGCTGTCTTTTTCGAGTCCTCGAGCGCTTTGCTGCCCAGGAAAAGGGCCCCCACCATGCCCGCGGCGTTGCCGTGCTTGGAGGGCACAATCAGGTTGGCAATGCCCTGTATGCATTCGGTGCCATGCACACGCGCGCCCGCAATGCAGTTCAATGTGCGATTAGAGAGCGAAAATAGGGAGAGAGTCAAGTAAGATGTGGAAGATATAAATAAAGGTGAAGTGAAGTGAAACGAAAATGCTTTAAAACAACAACAACAATAACAGCAAAAGCGTAAGTATTCCATGGCTCTTTCGCTTGGTCGTACCTCAGCTGTAGTCACTTGCGGCACGTCAATGTAACCGTTGAGGTACTCCTGGGTCTTGGCCCGGATCTTGGGAAACAAGCACAGGCGCAAGAGCACCCCACCGCTCAAGACAATTCGCTCGGGGGACACGGTCAGAATCAGGTTGGCGCACAAGCACGCGAGGTAGTGCGCGGCCAGGTCCCATACAGGGTGGTCGTCGGGCAACGCCTTCAGGTCCGCGATTTCGCAGCTGGCGTACTTGGCGAGGGCAGCGGAATTGCACACCACTTCGAGCTCGTTCCAGGTCGAGCACGCCAGGGAAAAGCCGCGCCGCGTGGTCGTCCAGTCGACGCCTGGGTTTGTACAAGCATGTTCAATTTCGGCACGTTTTACGATTCATTGAAGACACATTTGTGGTAGTCGTCGGCAGCACTGGGGTGTATAGTCCGCCATGACAGCCACATGCTGGATGGAAATTATTCATAGTGCATCTCTTTTGCAGTTACCTTTCGGGTAATCGGGCACGGAGATATGGCCTCCTTCGCCGTGGAGCAGACCGTGCAGCATTTCGCCGTTGAACACAAGCCCGACTCCACAGCCGGTGCCCAAAGTAACGTATGCGCAGGAGCCAATCGGATCTCCATCTTTGGCCGACTATAATTTGTGAACCACGAGAAGCAAATCACAACTTTACTCAAGCAAATGTTGCGGAGTATGCTAGAACATACACTGCAATTCCGTCACTCTTTTCGTTGTCACTCTCTCTATGTCTCTTCATCTCTCACCTCAGCGTATTCAGCAAGTGCAGGCGCGTTCACATCCGTGTCCCAGCCCATAGGGAAGTCTTCGGGCAAGCCTAGGCCACGTCGCACGTTGCCCAGCACGTCAACGTCGCGCCAGCCAGGTTTAGGGGTCGTAGTAATGTAGCCGTACTTCGGTGCGCCCTCGTGAAGCTCGATCGGCCCGAACGATGCGACGCCGAGGCAGTCGAAAGACTTGCCCTTGAGCCATTCCACAACTTTTGTCAAAGTCTCGGCGGGTGTGGTAGTTTTAAATTCGCCGCGTTCAACCTGTGCAAGAGATGCCAATTCTTGAGGCAGAGCCTGATTAACGGTGCTTAGCTACGGTAGGAGCAACCACAACGAAGCCTTTGTCGGTTGAGCGGCTCGAGCCGAGGCGAAGTTCGACACTTGAGGCTGAAAGTTGGCAGTACTTCTCAACTAAAAACTTACGACGTTTGTTGGGTTGCCTTCAGCAATGGCAACCACCCAAGTCGTGCCGCCAGCCTCAATGCCCGCATACCGAACCATGATGATGTGTACCTTCGTAGATTTGTACCTCAAGAATCCCCATCCCAGACCCCTCTTCTTGTGTTCTCTCTTGTTGTTGCCGCCGGAAACAGAAGAATTTTCATGGCCCTTTTACAGGGGGTCACCGAAAGCTGCGCTCCTGAAAACATGAACTCGTTGATTTCGTTCCGATCAGATCTTCGATCTTCCGTTCCTCCAAAAATCATTTTTTGAGGATCTGCGCTGCCAAACCATCTGGCATTTGCCACAGTTCCATGGAGTAAGATAGATATACGGAGGCGAGTTGCAGCTCATTTTCGCTATCTCTCTATTTTTGTATAAAAAAAAAATCATTTTTTGAGGATCTGCGCTGCCAAACCATCTGGCATTTGCCACAGTTCCATGGAGTAAGATAGATGTACGGAGGCGAGTTGCAGCTCATTTTCGCTATCTCTCTATTTTTGTATAAAAACAATTACACGCCAACTTGATTGTTGACGGTGACCTTCCTAGCCGCCTTGCACCGTGAAAGTGATTCTTTAGCAAAGGGTAGCGTAGGGCATGGCCTCACTAGATACAGCGGGAGGTGGGATTGTGGGCTACATGGACAGCAGCGGCGAGTGCCCAACCTTAGCCGCTGCGTTGATCGCGGTTCGTGCTTGTAGCAATGAGTGCGTGGCAGTGGCACTGAGCACTTGCTTGGTAGGGTTGCATAACTTGGAAGACCTCGGTCCATGGGCAATCGTGCTTGGCGGAAACAGGCCAGGTTGGCTCGAGAGCGGCCCTGCCGGAGGTTACGATGAACTTCGCGGGAATAGCACGAGTACGACTGTACCATCGAATCAGTGGCCCGCTGCTACCGGCAGCTTGGGCGTAGTCTTGTGGCTAGAGCCGTCCGAGGGCCGCGACGGCCACGCAAGGGAGGCTGGCTTGGCCGAGGCGCGGCGCTGCTTGAAGCCTGACGGCCTACTCCTCGTGGCCGAGGGCAACAACGAGGGCGGCTACAGCAGCGGCAGCGACGATGGTGCGCTAGATGGTGACGATAGCAGCGGCGATGAAGGTGGCGCTGGCGTGGAAGTGAAGACCAGTCGGCTGCTCGCGATGGGGTATCACGTCCACCGCAGTGGCAATACTCTGAAAACTGAAGCAAGGCTGCAAGTGCAGCGCCGATACTTGACTTCTAAAGGCGATGCATGGTGCCTTGTGGCTGCTCTGCGTAATGTTACCAATAATAGTGCTTCAGCAGCACTACCAGCAGTTGAGTCTTCATCCGTAGGAGCAGCAACCGACGATAGCAGCAACGGCGGCGCTTCTCCTTTGGTGCCTCCAGTAGTGGCGGAGGCAACAGTGACTACGGTGGTCTCAGCAGTGGAAGGCCTTAGCTTGAACGCAGAGGACTTGACCGCGAGCACGACTAGCACTAGCACCAGCACCAGCACTAGCACTAGCAGCAGCGGCAGCACCCAAACTGGCGTCGCCTCCGCTGTGGCCGTGTCGATGTCGGCACCACCTGCGTGGGCCGCGGCTTCCACTCCTGGCGTGGCGAGGCGCGCCGAGCAACGCTTGCTGGAAGCGGCAGCGGCCTGGAGCGCTCGCCGGGCGTGGACCCACGGGAGCCGGCTCTCGGTGCAGACCCCTCCGAGTGCTGCTGAAGTGTGCGGGTGGGAGCATGTTCCCTTGCCCAGTTTCCATGCGGCCTCTGACGTATACCCCCAGCTGGCTGCGCTGCAAACCCCCGCGAATTTTGAAGCCATTCAGGCGGAAGCTCGAAAAGTTGCGGAAACAGGGTGGAAAGATTGGCCGGAGCAGCACTACAGCGACGGAGGCTTACAAGACTGGAAGGTTTTCCCATTTGTGCACACTTTTCCCGCTGATGACCCCTCGGCTACTACCTTCATTGCGTCTACATGTGCGGCTTGCCCGAAGACTGCGAGTTTGCTCAAGGTAGGCATGAGTGCAGGAATGAGAATTTTCTTTTTGACGAACACATAACCTTTCTCTAAGCGATATCTCGCAACCTGTCCCACCAAGATAGCATCATCATCCGATGTGCACTTGCTTTACTTTCCAGGCACTCACTACATTCGTTTCTTTCATTTTCTTTACTGTCAACCCCCTTTTCCATTCATCAATTGTTTTACAGTCGCTGGGCCCCTGCGTGCGCACGGCACTCTTCTCGAGGCTGGGCCCGGGTGCGCGCATCAGCTCGCACCGCGGGTGGGCGGACCTGGCGAACCACGTGCTGCGGTGCCACTTGGGCCTGAGCGTGCCTCCTGGCGAAGCCTGCGCGGTGTGGTGCGACGGCGAGGTAACGAATGATTCTAATATTGATGCAAGTTCACAGCAATGACAATATTCCACTCCCACCAAGAATTGGATGTCTTTCTTAAGTACAACGGTTACGCACGCACGATCATGCCACAAAATGATCCACTTGACGTTCCACAAGGAATCAATAGTGCTAGGGGAGAAGATGAAGCATTAACATGCTATGCTAATGTCGAAACTTTGCTTTTGCTCTGCTATGGTTGCTGTGCCCTCACTGACTAAGATGGCTGTGCATGGCACGAATGAGTGGCTGGTGTTTGACGACTCGAAGTTGCACAAGGCCGCCAACGAGACGCAGGTTATTATACTTTAATTAGATTGAACCGCTTGGGACCTTTTCTCTCGCCCTGCTTTATACTACGTTAAGGTACGTACTTCTAGGCTTTGCTTTTTTTAAAACCTACTTTGCGTCCATACCCCCACACTTCAGGAGAACCGTTTCGTGCTGATTGTGGACCTGGCCCGGCCCGAGGGCATGGCGAAAGGACGCGCCATTGGAGGACGCACCCCTGAACTCAACAACTTGATCGAATATTTCTCATAGACAATAGGGGATAGTTGCTTAGGGAGTCTAGTGTCTGTTGTTCTTTTCATGTGCATCGGTGTGCTGTGTGTCCTTTTGCGGTGTGGATGCTTCAAGTCGCAAATCCTCACACTGCACAGTGCCTCACACCTCACAGTCCTCACACCTCAAAGCCACACGAAGGCGGGATGCCTGAACTCATAGTTCTTGGAGGTCGCAGCTGTTGAAATTATTTATGGGGGGAATCGCACTCTAAATATCCATCGGCATCTTTTTTTTACAATCAAACCAGAAACGAGTAGCCAGCTCAGTTCATGTCGGATGCATTATAGTGAATAAAAATTTCGAGCTGCTGAAATCCGATGATACGGTGAGTACTGTAAGAACTAGATAAGATCTTAAAATTGCACGTAGAAGTCTGAAGTCCGGTTCGTTCGCCCGCGATGCAAGGAGAAGCTTCCCGGGAAACTTAGCGATTCTTTTCGACTCGCAGTCGTGCGTGGTGGGTGGTAAATCAGATCACTTCCATGGCCACTTGGGCATGTGCGCCTGATTAGCTTCGTAGGTTTAGTTTGCGCTGCTTTGCTTATCTTCTCTACCTGTTAGCCTTCTAATTCCGGCCCTTCGGGGCCTGTCTCAAAACAGAACAGAGAACACGATAGGAAACCCCGGACCGGGGTTTGGAGCTAACACAAACACGCCGCCGTGTCTAGGAACACCCCGAATTAAGAAGAACGCCACGTTTCTCAACATGAAGCACATAGGCACACAGGGGAGAAGGGTCTTAAATGGGAATTGAGCCATTTGGTTTGCATCTGAAATCCAATGGCGGAAGGCGGTCAAGGAACTGGGGTCTTGAATACAGCACTGCATTTAACCGGCATCGCACTGATCGCACTGCCACGCGCAAACCTACTAACGTCCCAGGCCCCTGGGATGTAAGTAGGTTTGCGAATGATGAGGAGTGTCGGCATCGTACAGTGGAGGACTGGCGAGCTGAGAAGAATCGAAATGTTGTGGTTTCCGAGATTCTGGCTGAGTGATGACGGCTGTGCCAAGTGCGTATTCGGCGAAATAATTCGGTACGTTTACCGAATCTGGAGCACTTTCGCATACGTCGCTCACATTCCATCGCCAACATTTTGTTAACTCCTGTTTTTACAGTACGTTCGCGCCCTCTGTGCCTCCTCCCCTCCAGAGTTTCAAGGCGCGCATTGTCGCATGTTCAAGCATAATCTTATCTTTTCTATCAGCTCGAATCATATTGCCTCTTTTCTGTTGCCATCTTGTCTCATAAGTTGTATTGGATTTTGCCACGTTTCTTTTACCCTTGTGCAGGTTTAAACAAAAACAAGATGGCTGCTCTCGCTGGTGAGTAGTCGAGAGTATGCGATCGAACACATTATCGAAGAATCGATTAAGTTGTTGAGCTTACGCACTGGCGCGCTCTTAGCAGCGCTTTCCTGTCATGCCTCATGTTTGTTCTTTAGTTTGCATTACGAACATTCAAAATGTGCGTTCGACCTCTGACGCACTCGCCCATACTTTTTATCCATGCCAGGTGTAAATGCCGCCGACCAAACTAAAGTCGACGAGCTTGTGAAGAAGTTTGGCGCAGATGAGGGCGCTGCCGCTGAGGCCGCCGCTATGTTCAAGGCCCAGGGTACCCCGTTCTTCATTGCGGGCTCCGAGGCGTTCACTGCGGTCCTCATGGAGCGCAAGAATGCTGAGGCCTGCGCGGGCTGCCTCAAGGCGCTCCTGGCGTGCAAGGAAGAAAGCGGCAGCCTTTCCGAGGCCTCGCTGATCAAGCTGTTGCCCGCCATTTCCGAGTGCTTCAACGACCGTGCCGAACCCGTGCGCGCTGCGGCCCTGGCCCTGGCCGAGTCGATGATGCGCAGCGTGACCCCCCTTGCGGTGCCCACCCTGCTCCCCACCCTTTTCGCGGTGCTGCAGCACAAGGACTGGCAAGTGAAGGAAGGCGGCCTCAAGTGCATCATGTGGCTCGCCGAAGTGCAGCGCAACGCCGTGGGCGCCTGCCTGGTGGAAATTGTGCCTGCGGTCTCCGACTGCCTGTCCGACACCAAGAAACAGGTGTCGAAGGCCGCCCGCGACGCCATGGCGCAAGCGTGCTTGGTGATTGCCAACCCCGACATTCTGCCGCTGGTGCCCGACGTGATCAAGACCATTGGCGACGTGACCCGCACGGAGAAGACCATGGACAAGCTGTTGGCCACTACGTTCGTGACCCAGATCGACAAGCCCACCCTCGCCATCATGGTGCCCATTTTGCTGCGCTCCCTGGTCGACCGCCGCCAGCTCATGAAGCGCAAGGCCGCCCTGGTGATCGACAACATGTGCAAGCTGGTGGCCGAGCCTACCGACATGGCCCCGTTCGGCCCGATCCTCGAGCCCAAGCTGTCGGCCAACGCCGACGAAATTGCGTCGGAAGAAATCCGCGAGTTCTGCGCGCGCGCCCTCGAAACTTTGCGCCGCGCCATGGGTGACGCCGCCACTGCCGAGCCTTACTCGCCGCCCGTGACCCCTGCGTCCCTGACCGACCTCCTCGCCGCGGCGGTGGGCGACAAGGCCCCCGCGGTGATGCCGGTGCTCGCGCACTCGGCCCTCATGTGCCACTACCGCGTGCTCGCCGACGAGCGCCTTGAGCCCGAAGTGCCGCAAACGTGCGTGAAGCCGTACGTGCTCGCGGTGGTGGGCGGCGACGAAGCCCTGGCCAGCAAGATCACCGAAGAGTTCACCACCAAAGCGGTGGAGATCATTGCGGCCGCCAACAAGGAAGAAGAGTACGTGCTCCTCGACGACGATCTGTGCCACATCAAATTCTCCCTGGCGTACGGTGGCAAAGTGCTGCTCCAGAACACCAAGATGCACTTGAAGAAGGGCAAGCGGTACGGCTTGATTGGCCCTAACGGCGTGGGCAAAACCACGCTGATGCGCGCCATCAGCAACAACCAGCTCGACGAGTTCCCGAACGACATCTTGCGCACCATTTTCGTGGAGCACGATTTGGACGGCGTGGAAGAAGGCGACGAGGGCCCCACGGTGATGGAGTGGATCACCACTTCCCTGGTGGGCGCCGACACCGAGTCCATCATCCGCAAGGAAAACACCGACGAGCAAATCGTGACCACCATGAAGCGCATGGGCTTTGACGACGACCGGCTGGCGTACAAGGTTGGCAACCTTTCCGGCGGCTGGAAGATGAAGCTCAGCTTGTCGCGGGCGATGCTTTACAACGCCCAAATCATGATGCTTGACGAGCCCACCAACCACATGGACACCAAAAAGGTCCAGGAGCTGGTGGACTACTTGAACGGCTTGAAGGAAGTGACCTGCTTGCTGGTGTCCCACGACACCAAGTTTTTGGACAACGTGTGCACCGACATTCTGCACTACGAAACCCGCAAGCTGGTCAACTACCCGGGCAACTTGTCGGCGTTCGTGGCAGTGAAACCCGAAGCCAAGTCGTACTACGAGCTGAAGTCGTCGCAAGGCTTGGTGTGGAACTTCCCGGACCCTGGGTTCCTGGAAGGCATCAAGACCACCACCAAGGCCATTGCCAAGTGCACCAACATCACCTTCGCGTACCCGGGCACCACCAAGAACATTTTGATCAACATGTCGGTGCAGTGCGCGCTCGCGTCCCGCGTGGCCTGCGTGGGGCCCAACGGAGCCGGCAAGTCGACGCTGGTGAAGTGCCTGGTCGGAGAGCACGAGCCGCAGCAGGGCGAAGTGTGGAAGCACCCGCACTTGCGGATGGCGTACGTGTCGCAGCATGCGTTCCACCACGTGGAGTCCCACTTGACCAAGTCCCCCGTGGAGTACGTGCAGTGGCGCTACAGCGGTGGGGTGGACAAGGAGTCGGAAGCCAAGGACACGCTGCAGTTCACCGACGAAGAAATCAAGCGCATGACGGTGCGGGACCCGGAGCTGAAGAAGGCAGGCATCAACCAGGTGAAGAAGATTTTGGGCCGCCGCAAGCGCCACAACGAGTTCGAGTACGAGTGCGAATTTGTGGGGGTGTCAGAGGAAGGCAACGACTTCGTGTCGCTCACCGATCTGGAAAACATGATGGCCATGGGGTGGCACAAGGATGAGCTGAAGAAAATGATCACGTCCATGGACGAAAAGCTCGCCTCGCAGAACAGCATCGTGGCGCAGCGCGCCCTCACCACCGGCGGCATTCAGGGCCACCTGGACGCGTTCGGCCTGGAGTCGGAGTTCGGCACCTACGGCAAAATCAAGGGCTTGTCGGGCGGCCAAAAAGTGAAAGTGGTGATGGGCGCCAGCATGTGGAACTGCCCGCACTTGCTGGTGCTCGACGAGCCGACCAACTACCTCGACCGCGAGTCGCTGGGGGCCATGGCGGCTGCCATCAGAACTTACAAGGGCGGCGTGCTCCTCATTACCCACAACTCCGAATTCTCGCAAACGGTGTGCCCCGAAACCTGGAACTGCGACGGCAGCGGCGGCCTCGCCATCACCGGGGCCGAGTGGATGGAAGCCGCGGAGAAGGCGCGCGCGGCGGCAGAGAAGAAGGCGGCGCTCACCGCGGGCTTCGACGCGGACAAGGAAGACAAGCTGGACGCATTCGGCAACAAAATCGTGGAAGAAACCAAGAAGCCTGATGCCAAGTTGAGCCGGAAGGACAAACTCAAGGACAAGAAAAAGAAGAAGGGCGGGGACGACGAAGACTACGCGGGATGGTAGAAAAGCAGTGGTGCAAGCGAGTGCGCTTTCTTCGCTCGCTTCTCCTCTTGTCTTCGCCAGGATGCCACTATCGCGGCTCTCCTTTCTCGACTTCTTCTCCTTCTTCTCTTTTATCCTTTTTTTTATATCAGCCGCACTACACGCCGACACCAGAGAACAAAAGCTGCCTCTTCGCATCAGACGGCAGCACATAGACCGCACACACGCACGCAACCAGCAACACAAGGCAGCTCAGAGGGAACGCACCTGCGTGATCAAAGTAGTTCTGTTTGATTATTCAGCAAGGGCTTTCCCTTGATAGACCGCATTGGTATCTTCAAGGATGTGATGTCTTCCTTGCCCCGTGTATTAGAACAGCGAGTAAATTATAAATTATAATTCATAGAACACACAACCGGATTTTTTTGATGGGGTTAAATTCATTGAAAGTAAAAGGAGAAGGGCGCCTGGCGGGAAGATAAAGGCAATGGCATTCCGCCATTTTAAAGTATTAAATTCAACTCGTAACTGTCGTTGTATAGTATCCATAACTATAATCCATCTCGAATGCGAAGTGGCGATGCCGAATTAAAAGAACTTAATCGTAAATCGCTGCTCAATCGCATACGCAAGTACGAAAGATTGACTCACACTCACACGCATATGAATGGCCTTTTTTTTCTTCCTCAACACGTCGCCGCTTTTGGTACTAAATCCATTTCGATAACTTTTCGTCGGCGAAACCACAAATCGGAGGCACGGCGATGAGGCGATTCAGAGCATTTCTTCTCTAATTCGGCGACTAACTGTGCCAACTCTTAAGGCGGGCCATGCCCAGCCCCTGGCAGCGAGTTGCTCGACGAATGGTAGTGGCCAGCGCTCAACGAATTGCTCGACGAGTGTTGGTGGCTTAAGCTGTCGCTGTCGCGGTCGAGGTCTTCATCATCGTAGCCGCCCGTGCCTCCTCCACCACCACTGCCACTTCTCTGCTCAAACACGAAGCGGGGCAAAGCAGGAGCAGCAGCAGCTGCAGGCGCGCGGTGGTGGGCGGCGGCGTGGTGCGCGCCGCGCACACTCAGGTCCAGCGACGCCACTTGGACTTGGTTGCTGCGCAGCCACGACGCGAAGGCGCGCTGCTGAGGTGCCGTCAACAACTCTTGCCACGCCGTTTGCAGCGACTCGAGAGTGGGCGTTTCCTGCCATCGGGGGCCTCGGAGGGCTTCCAGACACTTGTTCAGCACCGCCAACTCCAGAACGTCGTCTGCTACAGTAGCGACAACGCCTCCCGTGTCCGTCTCTCTTCTGCTTCTGCTGCTGCTGCTGGCATGTGCCAAGGCGCTGTTGGCAGTACTGTCAGCACCAGCTCTAGTAGTTCTGGCAGTCGACGCTGTACTAAGGTCTAAAAGTTGGTCACGTTGCTCAGCGCTGAGATGCAGCAAGCCTGTTAGCTCTTCTCCCATTCCTGCTAAGGCGTCTGAGCTGCCACTTCTAGCTGAGCTGGCGTTTCTACTGCTGCTGCTGCTGCTGCTGCTGCTCTCAACTCTATCTCCGCTCCTGCTGCTGATGCTGCTGCTTGGGTTTGTCTGTGCATGTGCGTGAGATTCGCTAGCCGCACTGGCACTACCACTGGCACCGTCAGCACTAATAATGGGAGCAGCCGCAGAAGCCGCCTTGAGGAGTTCTGGCAGCGCCATGGCTTCAATCAAGTGGCCCCGGGTGCAGTGCACCGCTTCTTGCCTGGCTCGCAGCGCGGCGCCCGCGGCCCCGCGTGACCGATGGCCACCCAACAGGGGGTCACTGCTCCTAGCACTGGAGCTCTTGGTGCTGCCACTGCCACCTCCACCACCTCCGCCGCCTCCTCCTATGATGGCACGCACGTCGCTCCCTACGCGGTCGCTTTCCATTCCAGCAGCAGCAGCACTACCAGGGCTGTGGTCAGCGTCGGCCCGATCGGCCGCGGCGCCCGACAAACGCAGCTCCTCCAATGCGGCGCCCAAATCCACAAACGGCGAGTTCAGGAAAGCATTTCCACTTCCTACACTACCACCACCACTATCATAATGCGGTGGTGGACCCATTGGCGTTGTCGTCGTCGTCTGGCCAGCTATTACACCACCACCACCATGACTACTGCTCGGCGGTGCGAGAGGTGACCGCGCGTGCAAGCCCGAAGTGCCCCAGCGGTGGCGCTGCAGCCGCTGCAAAGTGTGCTCCAAGAGGGCCACGTCGGCTTCGGACGACTCCACCAGCCCTTTCTTGCGCTGCCGCCGCAGCCGCGCCGAGGCTCGGTTCCGGGCTAGCCGTCGGTTGCGGCGCTCTTCTTCTGCGGCGGCGCGCTGTGCCGCCGGGTCGAAGGACGACGAAGAACTCCCTGCTTCGCACCCGTGGCTAGTGCTGCTGTTGTTGCGACCACCGGTCATGGAGCCACTGGACTTGGCACCTCTTCGCAGGCTGCCAGTAGGCCCTGGCTGCGTGGTGGGGTCCTGTTTTGTGACAGCCATTGGCCAAGACGGCACGCCAAGTGCCGAAGCGGCTGCTAAGTTGTTGGCACTTCTGCTGCTGCTTGTGTTCGTGCTTGGTGCAAGAAAAGGGGCTCCAGACGTGGAAGATGCTAGCGCGGAAGCCGAGGAAGGAGTGGAGAGCACAAAGCGCCCCAGCTGCGGCACAGTCATGGGGCCTAGACTGCTGCTATTTATGGGAGCAGCAGCAGCAGCAAAAGACGACGACTGGCTTCCGCCTCCCGCCAGTCGAAGCCCCCCAGAGGGCTGCGGCATTAGAGGCGGCTCCACTGTGGCGGACTCCACTGCCACCGGGCCTGAGCTAGAATAAGTTCCTGCAGTAGCAGGAGCAGGGTGCGGAGCAGAGCGCGGAGGAGGCGCATGCTCTGGTAAATGCTCTGGCAAATGTGGGCTGGCGGCCATGTTGATGCGGTTGAGGTCTGGCCACGAGTTGCTCGACGACACGCTCCTCGGCTCGCGCGTGGGCCGCTGCTTGCGCGGCGCTCGCCCGTCTTCGCCGCTGCCGCCATCGCTGTACCCGTCGCTGCTTGGTAGCATACTAGCTGAGCTGGTCTGCCTGCCGTGGTGGCTGCTGGCTCTTTCTTCTGCCTCGCCCCCTAATGAGGCGATTCCACTGAAACTGGGGCCATCACGGTTGCTGCCGGCCTTGTCTGCTGCGCCTGGCACTACTGCACCAGGCAATGGAGTGCCCCAGATGGCGGCAGTTAAGTCTCCATGGGACATGTTGCGCCCGCTTAACCCACCCGTGTTGCCACCTGCGACGCCACCACGATGGCCCTTGCCGCCATGAGCCCCCGGACCCGAAGCAAATCCAGCGAAGGCTGCGGCGCCTGGCCCACCTCCAGGTAAGAGCCCGAAACCGCTGAAATCAGGCATCGAAGTCGTCTTGCGCAGAAATTCAGCCCGGTCAACCGTGCTGTCATCACCGCCGCCGCTGCTGCCGTGGCCGCTCTTCAACTGGTTGGCAGAATGGTACGAAGGATTGGGTGGTGTGGCCCAGGCTCCAGGAGGGGCTTGCTTCTTCTTCTGGGGCTGTCGCTGCTCTCCGCCAGGTGCTGCATTAAGCCCGTGGTGGCTGATTGGAGTGGTGTCAATATGGCTGCTGCTACTGCTGCTCGTGCCGTTCTGTCGCTCAACTCTCTCGCTGTCGTCTGCGTGTGTGCTGGCAATGTGCCCTAGATGACTACTGTCAGGAGGTGGCATTGCAGCCGTATCATGAAAGTTCCTTGGGCTCAAGCTAGGCTCGTCTTGCAGTGATAACATAGTGTCCAGAAAACCGACGTTATCTTGGTCTAAGTCTAGCCCCACGAGCTGCTCGAACGCATTTAAAGGAACAATGCAGCGGAATATGAGAAGATGCGACTCCCTCAGTAACTCACAAGCTTCAAAAGCTAAGCCACGAAAGTGCACCACCCCCTCCCTCTCCTGTGCTATTTACTTTGCTACCAAAGAAGTCTTTCTAAACATACCTGATCGTCGAGAGGGTCGAAAAAGGACATGCCTATGGTGTCTCGCTCCAAAGCATCGTCCATTATGCCTACGAGTACGAGAACAGCGCGAGCAAGTGAGAGTGGCATAACGTGATGCAGTTCTTCGTTGGCTCAAAATTCACCTATTTCACTGGTATTCATTGTTATGGGCGATGTTGAGCTTCTTCTCGGTGAATCGTCCATTTGCAGGCGCTGCTTCTGACCAAGAATATGACCTTCCAATTTTCAAGTTAGCAAACGAAAGCTGTGAGGTGAGAAATGAAAGCCTACAGTACAGAGGACACGTCAGTCGATAGACATCAAAGATTTTTTCAACACCAAGTTCACACCAACAACCCCTTTTTTGTCCCTACCCCTACTCCGCGCCATTGCCCCTCGCCCTCAATGGACACGGGCATGGCGAGAAATCCACATAACAATGATTATTGTACGCCGGGAAATACTAAGGATATGGGGCACGCTCGTCTAAGGGTTTCCTTCTGCTGGGGTAAAGGAGACTCAAACCCCGATGCACAGGAATTCCTCTACAATACTTGGATAATAGAAAAGACCTCCAAGGGAATTCCCCTTTCCTGCTGCTTTTAGTGAGTTGCGTGAGGGATAAAGAAATGGCGGGTGATATGAGCTTTCGAATCCCGCTATCCTGCTTCTCAATATAATTGTGCAAAACTGCTCAAGTAGGCCACCATATCACCTCTGCGAGTCTCTTCAGTCGCTTGGGCATTCTTGGCATCGACAGTTACTTTCATAATCGTATCCTTCGTTGGGCTGGCCACGTCGCACGCATGCCCATGAGCCGGGCGCCACGACAATTACTGACTGGTTGGGTATCACATTCTCGACCGGTTGGTTGTCCACAGATGACTTGGGGCAGGGCGTTGGAGAACGCGCTCAAAAGTAAGGGCATTTCGAAGGATTTAGATGAGTGGATCGCCATTGCCAAGGACAGGTCG
>Ga0307982_1001632_pt1 | contig 18258 bp, 12 predicted proteins | sample OrgLakmetagen989_FD_201847 | JGI IMG/M metagenome (GOLD analysis project Ga0307982, IMG submission 201847) | Saline water microbial communities from Organic Lake, Antarctica - #989 | ecosystem: Environmental > Aquatic > Non-marine Saline and Alkaline > Saline | place: Antarctica: Organic Lake... | reverse complement strand
CTGCATCCACGCTGGCACTCAGCAAGCAGGGCGTGCCGCTGCAGAGCCTGGCGAGCAGCGTGCCCGACCGGGCCGGCTGCACACTGCGGGAGCCCCCCGCCAAGGCCCTGCCTGCTGCCGTGGCGTCGGCTCATCTTACCGCCGCCAGCAAAGCTGCAGGTGTGGCCCAGCGGGGCGGTGGCGGCAGTCTTGTGCCAGCCATCCGCTCGCACTTTGACGTGCTGTCCCCCGGGGTGCTCAGCGTGGCTGACGCCCTGGATGCATTTGCGTGGGGGGTGCTGAAGCCCCTGTTGGCGAGAGAGCAGCAACGTGCTACACAGCGCAGTGCTGCCCTGGCGGAAGTAGATGCAGCCCGTGGCCCTGCGGGCGGGCACAGCGGGGTATCTTCAATGCCGGCTCGCCCAGCCTCGCATTCCCCAATGAGCGCTCGCAGGGGGCCCCTCACACCCCAAGCTGCCCCTCCTTCACCAACAACACACGGAATCCACCGCCCAGCCTCATGGCACTCCAATTGGGGTGCATCTGTAGATCAACTTCCCAGTGCAGGGGGGGCATCTTCGGGACACAAGGGGGGCCTCCCCATGTGGCTGCAGCCCCGCTTGCACGTGACAGGCTTGCGTGCTGCCCTGCGCAGTGAAGATTTCGCGCTGGTGCTCGCTGGGCAGCTGGATGCACTGCGGCTGCTGTATGTGCGGTATAGCAGTGTGGACAATAGCCTACCGCTGATGCCTGGTAGCAGCGATGCAGATGGCCCGTTGCTGGGGGCAGCTGCAAGCGGAACACCCGAGGTGCAACTGCAAGTGCAGCAAGATGCAGGGGCGCGATGCATGACTGCCCGCGATGTTGCCCGGTGCCTCAGGGATGCGCGCTTGCTGGACGCATGCTTCTCAGCGCGGGACGTGGCTGCGCTGTGCTTGGCGGCGGCGTTTGGCGATGCCGCTGCACCGCACGCTGTGGGACATAAGCTGTGGACAGACGGCATTGGGGGCGCAGAAAGTGGAGCCGTGCATGCCGCCGAGGTGGGGCTGTCTGATGAGACCCCCCTTGACGAGGTGGAGGAGGGGGATGATGAGGACGACGAGGAAGGGGGTGAAGGGGGGCTGAATGCGTTCGAAGAAGACACTGGTATTACCGATGAGCCAAGACTGCATTTGAACACTTCTGATAACGGTGCAGTCGCCCGGCTGTTTGGGGACGGGGTGGGGGGCCTGGGGGAATCTGCCGACGGGGACGATGCGCTGCTGGCGGCGGCAGCAGAGGAGGCGCCACCCCTGCCTGCCTTGGCGGCCATCCCCATACAGCCCGTCCCAATTGATGCGCACAGCGGGGGGGTGCAGCTTCTGTTTCCGCAGTTCCTGGAAGCCATGGTGCGTGTATGTCTGGCGCAGTATGCGGTGGCCGGCGCCCGCAGCCAACAAGCAAAGGTGGTGGCTGCACATAGCGCCGCAGTGGCCGAAGCCAAACAAGAGGTTGCAAGGCTGCAGGCTGTCGCAGCCGAGGCTGCTGCAGCAGCGGCAGCAAAGGGGAGCAAAGGGGGCAAGAAAAAGTCCAAGGACGCGGCCGCCGCGGAGGCTGCTGCTGCTCAGCCACTGGTGGACTTGGCTGTGCTGAGAGCTACACCACCCACTCCCGCCGCCCATATTGTGTTGGACAAGCCCAGCGCGCCGCTGGCTAGCAAGTGGTCCCACTTCCTGCAGCACACCCTGCTGCGGCGCCACAAGCTGGGGGGGGTAGGACAGGAGGACATGGCAGCCACCCTGGAGGAGGAGGCACACATGTAGGCCTGCAAATGCAGTTTGAATGCATGTGTGTCACGTGCCTGCCGCCCCACGGGCATTGCCCCGCAGAGCTGCGGGTAAGCGGCCAGCTGGGCGGGCGGCCCCCGAGACCCGCCCTGGGGGAGGAATGCCAGCTTGCGCACAATACTGGGACTGGATTGACTGCATGCGTTTGTTGTTTGCAGATGTGCGGGGGCTGGTGGGCGCATGGTGTGCCGAGGCCTGGGAGCTGGGCTGTTGGGGGCGAACCGAGGGGGTCAGCACAGCCTGCTTGGCGCCCGCCGAGGCACGTAGCCGCGCAAGGTTGGAGCGACGGGTGTGGGACGTAGATGCAGATGGTCCGTCGTGTGCGGTGATGCTGCGCTGCCAGCCTGTGCTGTGCCCGAGGGAGTACGTGGACTGCAGCGGCGTGGCCTCTGGCGCTGCGTACACCCCCTTCCCGGAAGACCGGCCTTGGCGGCCATCCGACACGCGCGTGGCATTGAATGCACGATAGCACCATCCCTTGTGTTTGTAGTACACCCAGGCGCCGGTGTTAGGGTGTGGCTGGGACGCGAGCGGAGTGAGGTCGCTGCGACGAGCGATGCAGCACTTTCTAGCTTACAGTATAGGCCCTGAAAGTGCTGATGCCAGCATCGCCATCCATATGGGCCAATGTAAGTAAATCGTTCTCACCAGCCATTTGAGATGGTGTGAATGCGCTGTGAGAATGGGTTTGGGTTGCCAGGAGCAGCAGGGGAAGCTTGCTATACACTGAAACGGGTTTTTCAGCTGGTGACCAGGAAGTAGCCGATAACAAGCATGCAACAGCACCATAATGATGCCCATATTCCACAAGGGATGTGGCAGATTTTGAAACTGCCAGCAGTGGGGGGGCAAGCCGAAGGGTGTCAACTCCCGGTGCATGTGTACATCTCCAGCACTCATGCAGCAAGCACAGCACAGCGCACAACACAAGCCTGCCACATATTCGTCTCTCATCTTCAGGTCTTTGGTATCTGCACTCATTTGCTCGTACCCTCGCCACATAGGCCTGTGCCTCCACTAGCACCAGCTGTTCTCTACCAACATGGCCGAAGTGGAGAAATTGCCAGCCGCGTTGACATATGCCGACATGAAAGCGCCAGCACAAGCTGCACTGGAGTCTGCAACAGCTCAGTACTTTGCTGGTAAATCATATGATCGAAATAAGATGGCTGGCTGGATTGATGAGGCAAATTCACACCTGTGCTCTGCATTGACTAACGTATCCAAGGTGAGTGCAGGGTGGCTGCTCCATGCATACATATGGTGGTAGCTGCAGCCCAAGCTACAAACGCTGTGGCCATCACAATTTCTCTTGCAGAACTATAAGTACTGCTTGAGCACAGTCGTCATGCAGAAGAGTGGTGCTGGCTTGGAGACGTCGTCGGCTGCATTTTGGGACACCTCCACAGACGGCGTGCTGAGCGTGCAGTGGGCGAGCAGTCACTTGGTGGTGCTTGTCACAGCCTTTGTGACAACACTGTGATAGAGTCATTAAGTACGCGCGTCTCCCTGGCGCTGTTGCCTCACGCCGCTCAATGGAGACAGTGCCACTGCTCAGCTGCTGTGTGCCGTTTTGAACGGAGGTGGCAGCGTGTCGCAGCGTGTCGCCGCCATATTGCATAACTGCCCATCAGCACAAGCATGACATCCATAATTTTACCGACCGAGGTGCTGCAGCATCCACGTCAAAGGAAAGCCCCCCCCCATGCCGGGGGCCGTCTGGCCTCGCGTGTACCTCGTGTATGAAGTTGGCGTGAATGCTCAAATTTTAGCAAATTCATTACTTGATCGCGACTGTTTTCCTTGGCTTGCGGCTTTTTAGTTGGCCTTTTCCGTCAACACCCGAACGCTATGGCAGTGTGCTCATATATGGCTGCTAGGGAGGCTGGCGACATTTCGCCGAGCGTGCTGCTGACAGCAGCTTGCAAAACCTGTGCCATAGCAAGCATGTGCACAAGGTGTGCAGCCAAATGTCACAGGGGCCATCTTCTGCGCATGTTAGATGCTCCAGCAAAAGGCGTATGTCAGTGTGCGCTTGGCGGCGATTGTGCAGCGGGCGGTGCAGCTGCTACGGAGCACGGAATGGCAAAACATGCCGTTAAAAGCGAAGCTGTTGGCACAATGTCGTTATACTTACTCACAATATGTGAGCATGACGGTATTGTTGACCTGCTTTCCAGTTCAGCCGACAAAACTGCTCGGGTGCCATTGCTAGCGGTTCTGAGGGGCGTGCGGTTTTTGGAACCGTCGGGGGAATTCACTAGCATGGATCTGCACCAGGCAACGCGTATGGTTGGCTCTGTTGATGCTCTGCGTATATCTAAACGAGGGGGGCAGAACGTGGCCGTTCTCCCTCGGCACGTGCATCTTCCATCTGTGGCCGGCTTGCTGCAGATGCACATCATGGGCACAACGTTCAAATCCCACAGCCAGGGGCACTCGGCACAGGCATGGCAAGACACCGAGCACCTGCTTGCGTCGCTTCCGCGGCTAGTGCTCGATACACTTTCAGTCCCTTGGTTCTATGTGCATCTGTGTCTGTGTTCTGTGTTCACAGTGCGCTGCATGCTGCCCGCAGACACTGCGGCGGTGGGCATCCCTGAGCGAGGCGGGCGGGACCTGGACCCCCTGCACCACCACACCGCACGGGAGGCAAAGACGGGGGGCTGTGTGCGAAACACGCCACTGCTGGGCCTGCGGGGTTCTGGGGCGCTGCACCCTGCGACTGCCCTGTCCCTGCCCCCCATGCCCCGCCACGGCATGCAGTGGCGGGCCACTGCAGCCGCCCTCACGCCCAGCAGCGCTGTCCTGGCCTTGCGCAACGAAGTCATCCACAGAGAAACACACCGCAGCCAGCATGCCAGCGGCCCTGCACTGCTGCTGGCACCCCCCCTGGCAGGCGTGCTGCAGTGGGGGGGGGCCAAGCGGCAGCGTGAGGCCCCCCAAGACATGCGGCACGACGAGTGGACGCGGCTTGTCGCAGAAGACGGCTTGGCAGACTACCAGCAACAGCTGTTTGCAGCCATGCAGCAAGCCATGGGCGTGGCGCATTATCGCCAGGGAGTGGCCGACCTGTACTGCGGGGCGGACGCCTCTGTCGCCACGGCGCGTGCACAGGCCGCCCTGCGCACCACGGCCCGGCGCAGGATGCTGCAGGGGGACACGTCACAGGGGCCCATGGGGGAGGTTTCTGCTCCGCCACTGCCTGCCACTGACATGGCATCACCAGTGGGCGGCGATGCCGCTGGGGACACAGGGGAGGGGGACTCAGAGGAGGGGGGCTCACCCGGGGAGGGGGGCGATGCACGTATGGCCTTGAGCGCCAGCGGCGTCATGGCAGTGCGCAGCCAGGGGCAAGGCTTGCTTGTGGAGGACCTGCTGCAAGGCGGTCTGACTGCAGTGGAGCAGGGGGGGGAGGATGATGCGGAGGGGGGGGCGCCCGAGGGAGCAAATGGTGATGACTCCAGCCGCTCCATCACAGATCTTCCCCAAGACCCGGAGCTGCTGCCCATGATGAGTTGGAATCTTGAGAATGCAGCCCTGCTGGAAGTATGTGATGATGTTCCGTGTTCTGCTTTCCCTGTGTCGGTGCAGTGGATCGCCACGCAGGCTCAGCTGGAGGGGTTTGTGCGCGCCGCGCTGCAGCGCATGGATGCCGCCCCGACAGTCACAGGCCTGGCACTGCGCACTGTGTACATACACGCCACCTTCCAGCCGCAGCCTGTATTTACTGAGCGCTTTGCAGGGGTGTTGGAGACAGAGAAGACTGCCGACACCCTGCAGCACCTGGTGCTGGGGTCGCCCTCCCTTGGCTGGGCCTGCCTCTCCCTGCAGCAGCTGTGGGGGGACTTCTACCAACAGCATGGACAGGGGACGGACATCGCCAGCTTCAGCGCCACCTTGGCCCGCTACCTGCCTGCCGCCCGAGAGGAGCTGCTGCATGCCTTCAAGGGGGGGCTGGGCACAGAAGCCAACGACACGCGGCTGGACGTGCAGCGCTCGCCACTGCAGTGCTTGGCGCGCCTGTTCTTGGACCCTGGTGTGCTGAAGGTGACCTCGGCACTGTCGCTGCTTGCGCCTGTGCTGGACGGTGACTTCGGGCTGTACCTGGCACACGCCGTGGACCTGGGGGTTGCGGGAGCCCTGGCAAGGCAGAACAAGGAGGCGGAACGCACAGCGGGGGAGCTTCTGGATGCTGTGGATGCGGTGGTGACCCTTCAGCAGCCCGCCTGCATTGCTGATCATGTGAGTGTGGTGGGGTGCGAGCACCCAGCGGAGCCTCCTGCAGCCTTGGCAGCCGGCGCTGTATGCCTCCCAGCAGCGGCCAGCTGTGTGCTGTCCATCCTAGCGCACATGCCACACTTGGGGGAACACCGCGAGGAGCTCAGCAGCCTGTACAGCGGCTGGTTGGCTCGTTTGCAGGGGCAGACAGCGCGCAGCGGCGGCACACAGCAGCAGCTTGCGGCGGCTGCAGGGAGGTGGCCTGACGCCCCCCAGCAGCGGTACGTGCCGGGGTGTCTGCCACAGCACTGCAGCAGGCGACACACAGCACCCTTCATGGCGCTTGCGTATGCTGCTGCCCAGCTACTGTGTCTGGAGCCTGCGCCGGGGGTGCGTCGGGGGGTTGAGCTGTCCTCCACGGGCAATGGCGGGTACAGGGCCGACAGCTCCGTGGTCACGCTCCCCGCGTGGTTTCAACGGTGCTCATTCTGTCGTGGCCAAGGACATTCGCACGTGGACTGCCCAGAGACGCAGTTTTGATGGGGTCAGTCCAGCAAGCAGGGGGCGTCCATCTCGACACACGGCGTGGGGGGCAATGGAGTGCATTCGGCAGCACCTTCACACACGCCACAGCTAACCATCAGGCAGGCTTGCCAGATTCCAATGTTTCACACCAGGCAAGTCGTATTACACAGTATAATTTGACTCGGGTATTCGCACTGGCCTGCCTTAGGTCATAGCTGCTCCCTGCGAGATATATTTATGCGGATTTTGGTTGTTTCTCATCTCCATGGCCACCTTTGCCGAACTGTATCATGACTTGGGTAAGAGCTACTTCCCACACTGTAAAGCAGAAATGTGTATATCAGCTTTGCATTTATATGTGCAGATGTTGCCAGCTCTGCTGCTGCACGCTCAGGAGTGAGCAGCCATGTTGGTCAACCTACAAACGGTCGTCGACGCTTCAGCACGAGCTCGGGGCCGAGCTCCACTCCCTCCGCAGGGCGCCCGATAAACCCTGAGGATACTGAACGATTTGATAAGTTTGTTCGAACTACCAGGCGATCACGGAGAAAGCGCCGGAGCAACTTGCCCATGGCAGAGTTTTCAGGTGGCTGGGGAAACACGCCAGGCCACTTAAACCCTTCCGGCTTCAGGCATGCCACCGGCACACTAAGGCCCATTGGATTGGCAGGACTCAACACATTTCCCGACCCTGAGCCCGTGCAGGCTGTATCTCCAACTCGTGCAGCCCCCTCGCCGTCGCCCCTTGCAGGCACCGGCTCCTTCGTGCTGAGCTCCAGGCCAGCGCGACGAGGTGCAGCCCGGGCAGCCCAGCCCATGCAGCAGCTATCATCCACGCCACCTATGTACATGTACACGCCACAGCAGTCCTTTGTGAGTGTGCCTTCCCTGACAGTGATCCCCCCCAGTCCTGCGCCTGCCCCGTCGCCGCCTGCGCCTATGCGGGTCACCATCACCACGCCAGCACAACAGCAGCCAGCGCCAGCACCAGTGGATACACATCTGTCCGATGCACTTACAGCACTGCAGCGGGAGGTGGCTGGCCTGCGCCAGCAGCCCCCTGCGCCGTCGCCTCCCCAGCAGCCCCCAGCTTCAGTCAGCGACGCAGACATCCTGGCCCTGCTGGCACAAGCTGCAGCGGCGCAACCGCAGCCACAGCACATCACAATTCGTCAAGAAGGGCACTCCCTGGACGGGGGAGCCATCATGCAAGCCCTGCAGTCCCTGGGGGCCAACATGGCGGAGCTGCACACAGCACAAGCATGCACCAGGAGTGCAGTGGCAGCAGCAGCAGATGGCACAAATGGCCGGGTGGCTCGCAGTCACATGCAACTATCTACCAAGGCCAGCCACTTGCAGGGCACGGCGGACGAGATCCTGGATGTCCTGCGGCGCCTGGCGACGGAGCAGGGGCAGGACGAGGGGGGCATCGCCGCTGTGGCTGCAGCCACTGCCGGGCATGTTGGCTCCACAGTGGGCAATGCTGTCGCGGCAGGCTTGGCTGAACTGGCAGCTGCACAGGAGGAGTTGGCAGCGGCGGTGCGGGAGGCGCTGAACCGCCCTGCTGCCCCCCCTGCTGCCCCGCCTGCCGAGCCGGCAGTCACGGAGATGTGGGAAGAGTACTCATCCGCTGGGGGCGACAGCAGTGACTGCAATGAGTCCAGTGCCAGCAGTGGCAGCTCTGGGCGGTATGAGACCCTGGACGAGTACATTGGCACAGCGGAAGCGCGAGGGACGGTGCCAGCGGTGTATGGGGCGGCATACAGTGCAACAGTTGCGGAAGTGCAGGAGAACGAAGTGCAAACTCTCGATGAATACCTTTCAGATGGTGAGGTGGCTCCTGGTGAAGACTATGGGGAGCTCTCAGATGGTGAAGTAATCACGACAAACCAGGCCGATGTGTCCTTCGTTTCTACGAAACGTCACTCAAGCTGGCAGTGATATTGCTGTTTGTCAGCCTGGAGGATAATGAATTTGATTATTTTATGTCTTGGACGTGGTCACTGAAAACTGTGCAAGCCCCCTGCTGCTGCATGTCCACAGGAAGCATGGACTTCATCAGAGCGGGCCGGGCAAATGCCGCACGCATCTGCGGCAGTGCCCCCCTCAAACTGGTCGCTGGGCGCAGATCTCCGAAGTGGTGGCACGTTTGGCCAAAAGCTTGTAGATTTACGAGGTTCTTATTGTGACAAGACAAGCTAAGCTCGCACGACTCGCCTTGACCATCAGCATTGGTCAGTACAGCCTGCCAATTTGGCGTGAGCTGCTTGACTGGCAGTACCATACACCACTCTTGCCATGGCTTCGGCAGTGGCTCCTATGCAGCGCAAAGGAAGAAAGCGGGCAAGGACCGTGAGCTTTGCTGATCATCCGCCTTCAACTGGTGCTGGTGATTCAAAACTTCCTGCACAAGATGCGCCTGCTTCAGCGAAGCTGGCTGACTATGACACCCACAGCGCAGCCGTGACACCAGGTCTGCCACGAATGGAAAACCCGCGCAACTGGAAGTGTGGGCCGCAGTATAAAATCCACGACCGTGGATACCTCGGGCGTGGGTCGTATGGAGAGGTCGCTGAGGCAACTGACCTCAGCACGGGCAGCAAGGTACGCGTCGCTATTCAGCCAGCCAGACACTCAACAGCTTTCTGTGGCAGTGAGCTGCAGCCACCGAGTCGCAGTAAATTATCATGTTCTCATGTTTCTCTTGTTTCTGCAGGTGGCGATCAAACGAGTGAAAATTGACAAAGCCAGTGTTGTAGAGCTCAAGAGACTACTCCGCGAAATTTCCGTCCTGAAATGTTGTCGAGGCGCTCCTCATGTGGTCCAATTGCTTGACATTGTAGCAGCTGATTCTCTAGAAACTTTTGACGAAATCTTCATGGTGTTCGGTACGTACAAGTGGTCAACTATGCTTTGCCGTGCGCTCATCGCGTTTTCCCTGCGATGTGTGTCGCAACTTCACTCACTTTGAATGTTTGTAGAGTATGTAGAGACTGATCTGTACAAGATAACCAAAAGCAATCAGTTCTTGAGTGTCCGCCATGTCCAGCATATCATTTACCAAGTTAGTCCTTAGCTCCCTGCAAGCCTCATCCCCACGAAATTCTCGCCGACTGATACGCAGATTCTCAGTGCTATGAATTTTCTCGAAAGTGCATGCGTGATTCATAGAGACATCAAGCCTGCGAATCTGTTGATCAATCTCAACTGCCACGTCCATCTAGCAGACTTTGGGCTCGCTCGTGTTGTGCGGTCTGAAGAGGCAATCGCTGCGAAGCGCAGGGTGTACGGAAGCTTCGATGCCGATGAACTCATGCACCTCAAACCGTCCGGGGGCAAGCACTCTGCAACAGCATCTCAAGATCCACAAGCAAGTTCTGAACAGTCTGAGATGGGTGCATCAGATGCTGACTCTAGCCACGACAGTGCCTCCTCATCACCTATCCCGAGCTCCACCACGCCAAACACAGTTTCTGCGCCGGCAAATCGCGTTGCAAGCAACGGCTCTGCTGGCACGGCAGCTGTACAATCACATGCATCTACTGCACAGCACTCGGGCTCGGATGGCGCTGCTGCCCGGCCGCAGCCCAAGCGCAGACGCTCCGCTCGAGTGGCCTCCCAGCCAGAGCCCCAGGACAGACTCATGCCTGTAGCGCCGGCCCCTGCCGACACAGGAGGGGTAGTGCCCACCATCGCCAAGCCCCAGGGCAAGGCTCCTGTTAAGTATGCCCTCACTCACCACGTGGTGACCCGGTGGTACCGCTGCCCTGAGCTCATCCTGCTGCAGGACTACGGGCACAGTGTGGACATGTGGAGCGTGGGGTGTGTGTTTGCGGAGCTGCTGCAGATGATGAAGGAGTGCCAGCCTGATCCCCGCAAGCGTGGTCCCCTGTTCCCTGGGGACTCGTGCTTTCCCCTGTCGGCGGACACGCCCACTGCATACTCCAACAAGTTCGACCAATTGAACATCATCTTCAAGGTGCTGGGGACACCTTCACAAGCAGACATCGAATCTTTTCCCGTATGCGACGCACGCAAGTACCTGTCGGCCCTGCCACCTCGGGAGGGCCGGGGCTTCAGGGACTTCTTGCCTGGGGCCCCTGACTCAGCCCTGGACCTGCTGCGCGCCATGCTGTGCTTCAGCCCCCGCCGACGCATCACACTGGAAGAGGCCTTGGCACACCCCTTCCTGGCATCGGCTCGCAACCCCAGCAGCGAGGCGCGGGCAACGCACCCCTTCCCCAACATGGACTTCATTGAGCGCACGGAGCTGGGGCTGGAGGACGTCAAGGCCCTGCTGTTCGCGGAGGCCCTACGCTTCGCATCGGCGCGACAAAGTCTGTACTCCATTTTGAACGGAGGGGCGCTGGGAAGCCTGTCCCCTGCCACATGGACCCCCCCGCCCTCCTCCGCTGCAGGGGTCAGCCAGCACTCCCCGCCACAATCTGCGCAGAGCGCCCTGCAGCACTCAGCGGGCGACAGTGGCGGTCTCTCAGCGGCCATGAAGCCACCCCCTGGGGCGACACGCACTGACAGCTTCTCCAGTGTGGCCAGCGGCTCACACCTGCACGGCGCCGTGCCGTCCATCTCGCCGCACCGGCGGTAAGTCACACAGCAGCAAGCTCACAACGTGGTATTTGTACCAGGTGTACCATATGGTGCCCCAGTATAGAATTCACCTGGTACCATATGGTGCCCCAGTATAGAATTCATTACTTAACCAGTGCATTGGCCACCACTGATGCGTACTTGTCCATTGACTGCTTCGCCCACTGTAGCTCGTCATCCAGGGCGACAGCATCCTCATCAGTCACCCACGGCTGCGACTGGGAGCGTTGCACCATGGCTGCATAGCGCTGGTACAGGAAGTACGCGCTGTAGGTGTGGTATGCTTCTGGGGCGGCGCTGCGTTTCTCTTCGGCGTCCGCTTTGAACTCCTGGCGATTGCCCACACTGCGCCCCCTGGACTTGGAGTACACCTCTCCCTCCTCCCGCACACGGCCCTCGTCAGCAGGGGACAAGTTCAAGTGGAACAGCTGCCGGGATACGGGCAGCACTGCTCGAGGTATGGAGACGTAGTTGATAAACCAGGCCTTTGGGCGGGGCGGCAGGGAGGCGTCGCCCGCCTCTGCAGCTGCATCAGACTGCTGAGCAGCATCACACAGCATGGCCAGATACGCTGCACAGTATGCCACGGGGTCGCTGCTGCGCGGCTGCATGCCGTACTGGGCCATCATGCTGACGACAGCGGGAGGCGAGCCGGACTTGCGAGTGCGGGTGCAGGGGGGTGTCGCCTTCCGCTTCTGGGCTCGCAGCCGTGGGTTGTTCCCAGCCAGACGGAACATACTGGCAAGTACTTCCTCTGGGCGGCGGTAGATGTACACCCAGGGTGTGTTCGGGAACGCCGCGAACATCGTGTTGTACGTGTCGGGGCTGGCAGCGATGGGGAACTTCAACACCATGCTATTGTGGCCTTTCACACGGGACAGGCCCAGAAATAGCAGCGCAAGCAGGTCGGCTCTGCGAGGGGAAGCTGTGCAGTGCGGGTAGGTAGGGGGGGGGTTGGGCGGATGGGCGGTGCGGGGGGTCGGGGGCTCACTTCTGCTTGGGATTAAGGGAAGAGGCGCTCACAGAGTCAATCAGCACATATGGCTCTGCGTACACCAAGACATCTCGTGCCCGGGACAGCACTGCGCAGCAGGGGGGGGTGACATGGGACACTGTTGGCAGGGGGCTGTCAACATACTGTTGCCCCACAGCGTACTGCCAGTACGCATCATGTGGAAAATAATGCCATTCAAGGTGTAGGGGGGATACCCTTCGTCTGGTGCTCCATTCTTATCGTATCGCTCCTTGATGGCTGTGGCAGCTTCGGTGTACACATCCAGGGCCACACGCTGCACGTTGCCACCTGTGCAGCCACTGCGGCTGGTCCACTCCCTGAACATGGGAACGGCAGAGGGCTCGCTATGGCGTAATTGTTGATTGAGATGGCAGAGTCCAACATAGGCTGAAGATGTTCTTGCGTTCACTGTGACTGGCACCCAGTCTGCAGAAAGAAGCGCCGTCGTGGTTGCCACATCGTGTGGCTTCATGCGCTGCCCTGCTGGGCGCCGCAGCTGCAGCTGGCGAGAAGAACGTTTAATTTCATCTTGGTGCATCTGGTCATTGTTTGTCACTTGTCCCCATACACCAGCGGCAATGAACAGTACAGCCACAACGCTTCTGAGGAAGCTGCAGCGCAACTTCCGCATATCGAGAAGCAAACACAGACTCGGAGGCCACGAACGACTTGAATAAAGGTTCCTAGATACCAAGCTGCAACTTTGGCTTGAGCAAATGCTGCAGCTTCACATTCAAGCGTGAAACATTATTTTGCACCGGACACTGCTGCCTTCACAGGCAAATATTTTTTCAAGGCCAAGCGAGCACCTGGCGAACAGGGGTCCATCTACAAGAAGAGGCACGGGAGCAGGCCTCGGGAGCACAGTATTCTGCCTTGAAAAGCTGTCAGAACCAAAGATTTTCTCTATTCTGGCACGTCTGTGCTGCTTTGTCTCGATTTGCGCCACTACTGTTGAGGGCAAGACCTTGTCCAACAGTAACAGCTGGACTGCCCACTTGAGGCTGGAGCACAAGGACACACGCCCATTAAAGCCGCACCTTCGTAAAAGGATTGAGCATCGGTGCTTATTGGCCGTGATCTCAATTTGTAGCTTGTGTTGCGCTGGAATTGCTAGACACGGACTTGGTAAGTGAGCATCTCGGTGTGCTGCAAGGGCTGTCCCGCTGTTGTTGTTGTCTGCCCATTGCCGTGGAATTAAGTGCGCCGTCACACCTTTTAAGAAAATGTACAATTTTTGTCTTGTAAAGGGCGGGCCTTCACTTGATCCCACCAGAGCGAGCTTGCATTCGCAGCTGTTGCGGCAATTGAGCGTGTGCACACAACACGTCGTTGCGCAGATGATTGACTCGCAGGCAGCAGCTGCAGAGCTGCGTCCGCTTTCATCTGATCGAGCAAAGGATAGCAAGGCTGCGCTGACAGCTCTCCGGCGGCTTCTTCGGGTGAGTTGCGCTGCGCTTTTGACACCAGCACAATCCAGCAGCATGTCGCTGCTGTGCAGAAACTGCGGCAATCGCGCTGGCAGCCAGAGCTGGAGCAGGCGCTCACACTGCATCGCGCATTGATTCCCTTCACTGTCGCTCGAGACACCCGGGTGCGCGCTGATGCGTTTCGGCTCCTGCGCCACGTGCTGGTTGAGCCTGCCTCGGTTGTTGAATTCGGCCGTGACCGGGGTCTCCTGGCGCTGGTGCGGGCCCTGGAGCGAGAAGGCAAGTTCCTGTGGGAACGCACACAAGCCATGAAGCTAGCACAGCATGTGCTGCACAGTGCCCCGGGGCATGTGCCCCGTGCCCTGGTACGTTCCTTCGTGGTGTTGGCCGCACAGGCGGGGGACACGTTCCAAGCTATGGCCATGGCACAGCTGCGCTGGGCAGCGGCCTCTGGCTACCCCTCCCTGTTGGGCGTGCTTTCCTCCAGTAATGGCATCAAGACCATGCTGGATGCGGCGCTGGCGCCTGGCGCTGTGCAGGGGCAAGCAGAGGGCATCTGGCTCACCCTGGCGCATGTGCTGAACCACTCCGCCAACCACGCCTTCGTGCCTCCCACAGAAGTGGTGCACGCTGCCACAGCTGTCTTCACGGGGCAGCTGCCTGCTTCCACCCGGGTGGGCTGGAGCAAGCTGCAGCGGGTAGCGGAGGCTGCAGCGGCGGAGGACGCCACGGCCCAAATGCCCTTTTGGACGACACGGGGGCTACCCTCGGGAGCCATCACCGCTGGCAGGAATAAAGCAGCGCGCTTCCAAACAGGTTCACCCCCCTGTGCCTACGAGCCGCCCTCTGTGCAGGCGTGTCGAGAAATGGCAGTTGCCAGGGCTGGCATTGTCACCCTGGGCCGCACATGGGCGGGCCTCCTGGCTTTAACTGATGCCCCATTCGGCATATCTGCGTTGATTTCTATGCTGCACCATCCAGTGCACCCCCGTGTTCTGCTGGCTGCCCTGCGCTGCCTGGCTGAGCTGCTGGCGCCCCCGAGACGCGACGCCTGGTCGGCAGTGACGCATGCTGGTGCCATCACACAGCGACAGCGCATGCGCGTGCGCCGTGCCCTGCGTTGGCACATGGAGCGCCAAGCCCCCGCCGGCAAAGGCGCCCCCTGGGACGTGGGCGCTCAGCATGGCGATCGCACCCTGGAGCCCAGTGACGGCTCAGATGCAGCTGGCTCACAGTCAGACGGCAGCAGTACCAGCGCTCGAGAACGTGCAGACAGCTACGATTCAGGGGACAGTCGTGACAGCGCCTCCTCGATGAGGGGTGCCGCAGCCGTGCCACGCCCCCAAGCAGCCCCGTTTTCCGTTCCCGGGCGAGGGAACCAGCTGAACAAAACAGAGCACCGCGCCCTTGCTGACTTGCGGGGGAGTGTGCCTGGCTTTGTGGGTGCGGCAGTGGATGGGGATACAGACGGCAGTCGCGGCCCTCTGCCCACTGCTGACTTCGGGCAGCACTTGGCCAGTGGCACACTCCAAGGTGCCAGCAGCAGGGCAGCCACCATGGCAGCCAAATCTACCGAGAGCGCGCCTACAGTGGATGCTGGGGAGTACCTGTTTGACTCTGATTCCGATGGCACTGTGCTGGATTACTTCATGGGGTTGGGCGCAGAGGCCGATGCCACTGTCCCCGAGAACGCCAGCATCATGAACAAGCAGGGCAGAGGGCCTTCAGCTGGGTCCGGGCGCCAACTGAGCTCCAGTGGTCAAGTACCCGGTGGCAGCTTGCCGGTGCCCCCACCAGTGTCGGGCCCCCCGCCAGCCCCCGATGCAGTGCCGGAGCTGGACGCAGAGTGCACTGCTGCGTACTGGGTGGGCTTCGCGTCTTCCTCAGGCGCTGCAGCTGTATGCCGACAAGATCTACCTGCAGTCCTGCACGATTTAGAGTCTGGGTCTGCCCTGTCCCGAAATTGGTGGCGGGAGCAGGGGGGTGGTGCAAATGGTGGGGACTTCTCACTGTGCATGCCCACTGCAGTGGCAGTGGCGGCGCTCTCGTCTCCCACAGTGCCCCTGCCTGTATCTGCCAGCGGCACTTTGAGTACCTCCCACGCCCTAGACAGCTACACTGCCATGGTGTTGACGGCGCTGCTGCGGTGCGGCCTGCTACAGCCCCTGTCTCTGCTCACCACCCACCACGACGCCATGCTGTCCCTGGCGGCGTCCTCTCTGCTCACCACAGTGCTGTCCATGACCATGCAGCTGCTGCCACAGGAGTACGCCATGCACATCTTGAGCATGCCAGACCTGGTGCAGTTGGCAGCTGCCGCTGAGAGCCACGTGCCACTGCAGACGCCGGCTGCCGCAGCTGCAGCGGGGTCGTCTGCCTTTCAGGCAGCAGCTGCGCATTCAGCAGCAGTGCGGGAGCAGTTTCTGGCCATGACATCGTTTGTGCAGGCTTGCCACGTCACTGCGTTTGCAGGCAGGCAGTTGCTCAGCAGCGGCGCGGTGCCGGCGGCCCCAGGCGGACCAGGGCTGGCGCCCCTGCGTGTAGCTGCCAAGTGGCCCTGGCCAGGGGACGTCCCACTGGACTGGCGCCTCACACCTGTCACAGCTCAGTGGCCAGTAGTGACGGCTATGCTGTACTCGGCGCTCGGTGGGCGCAACAGTGCAGGAGGGGGCGACGCAGCAGCTCCCGCCGCCACCCCCCTGGACCACCTCATCGCCGCTGAAGCCCTGGAGGCGGGAGCTGGACAGATTGCTGGCTTCGGCTTCCCCGGGCGGCGTGCAATGCGGGGGGTACTGGCTTTCGGGGGCAGTGATATTCTCACAGAGCAGCTTGCCACCCTGGGCGGCACCCCATACATCGACCCCGACGTGGACGTGCTTGCGTTCGATGCCGGAGCGCAGCTGCCGGGCGTGGATGACGAGGGCCCAGAGTTGGCTGCAGCCATCTCAAAGTACATGCACCACGGCCTGCACGCCAACAACAGCCGCAGCATCATGGCGGAGGGGGGCCCCCTGGTCACCCTGAAGGGCATCGGGGGGGTGGCCCCCACCAGCCACCGCAGCAGAAATGTGCTGGCGATGGGCCCCCGCTACGAAGGCGAGGGCAGCATGTTGTTCACAGAGGTGTCTGACTCTGATGAGGACGCTGGCCCCTGCACCCCTGCTGACATGTGGCGGGGGGTGGAGGTATGGGGGGGGGGGCTAGTAGCGCCGGACGAGCTGGAGGGTAATGCTGGCGACATCGAAGCTGAACTGGAGCTGGCACGCGGGCAGTTTGATGACAGTGACTCGGAGGATGATTATTTCGACGAGTCAGTTGGGGTTGGGCTGTCCCGCGGGGCCAGCATGCTCCGGCGCCGCAGCAGCGAGAGCGGCTCCCGCAGAGCAAGCATGGTCGGGCGCCACAGTAGCATATCCGGTCTCGCGTCTGGTGAGATAAATGCCGCGGCCACCTCCCGTCGCTCCTCCCTGTCCATGGCGGCGCAGGGGCAGCTGCAGCCGGGGGCGGACGGCCGATCCCCCCTGCCCGGGTCGCCTGGCCACACCGGTCCAGATCCAGCCATACATAGTGCGGAGCACGTGTTGCAGACAGCGCTTGCACACGCTGCAGTGACTGTGCCCCGCATCGCGTCCCTGTTTGGCATGCCGCAGTACCCGGGCGCCAGGCCACACCCCCACACACAAGCGGCGGCGGCACTGGGCATCCTGCCCCACACATACCCCTTCAGGGATGGCAACCCCCCCGTGCCCACATCGCTGTCCTCCCTGCCGTCTGCCCTGCATGGTGCTGCCGACCTTTCCTGGTCGCCCCTGAATCGACTCGTGCAGCGAGGGGGTGGCGTGGTGGACCGCCACTTTGTGGCAGGTGCACAGGGCATCGCTGCTGCTGCTCGGCCGTCAGCCTCACACAGTGGCCCACGGGGCAACTTCCACCAAAACGCAACAGGCATCATTGCACCCGCCCAGGGCGCCATCCGTGGCTCCCGAGCTGCCCGTGTGCTGCACGCTCTGGTGGGCCATGCCGCCAGTGTCCTGGCCAGGTGGAATGGCGAATTGCAGACATCAAGCGCAGGGGGTAGTGGCTTTGGCGACACCATGGTATCTGGCGGTCCGTTTGCGATGCTGCAGCATGTGACCGCCCCTAAGTCAGCTCGCCAGGATCCAGGTAGTGACGCTTCCAAGGCCCCACCTGCCTCCACATTTGCACAGCGTGCTGTGGCGGGCGCTGCAGCTCTCACGCTGCAGGGGGCTTCACCTGCTGTCACACATACACCCCAGGGCGCCATCGTCAGCACTCGCTTGGGTCTTGCCTCCGCTGCAGCGCTGTACTCGGGTGGCTCAATCGCACGTCATGTGAGCGGGCCCAGCGATCAAGAGGTGTATGATGTGTTGGTAACGGCATCCCGTAACAGCCGTGGGGGGGCAGGTGGTGTGTCTGAAGCCCGCATCGCAGGCAGCCATCTACAAGCACGTACAGGGGAGGACGCCGCTGAATCGGAGGACGAAGACGCCAATGATTGGTCGGCCTGGGGGGCCCTGGACAGCGATTCCGAAGGGAGCGACGTGTTCGGTTATGAAGATGACTTGAACACCCACAGGGACATTGCGTCAGACACAGACTCGCCAGGGCGTGTATCTGACGTCGAGCACGGCAC
>Ga0307982_1001629_pt1 | contig 18292 bp, 21 predicted proteins | sample OrgLakmetagen989_FD_201847 | JGI IMG/M metagenome (GOLD analysis project Ga0307982, IMG submission 201847) | Saline water microbial communities from Organic Lake, Antarctica - #989 | ecosystem: Environmental > Aquatic > Non-marine Saline and Alkaline > Saline | place: Antarctica: Organic Lake... | reverse complement strand
AGGCGGAGTCGTCAAAAAAACTACGTGCCTAAATTCCCATGAGGAAAGCGCCCTAAGAGAATTAGTAAAGCACTGGGACTTGGCCTGCTGGTACTATCCCTGGCAGTTATGTCGAGGGCATTTCTGGGTGGCTTCGCGGAATGAATTGGCAACGCTGGCAGTAGCACCAGTCAACAAACAACAAGCAGTACTGAACAGAGAACAGGTGATCGTCGGATGCTCGCTCACAACCTGTACAACAGAGAACAGGTGATTGGTCAAACGGTCAAACCGCTCAAGAATCTCTCGATTCTACAGTACTGAAACAGCCGCTCTTTCGACAGGAAGAATGGCGTCATGGTGTTGCTCAAGGCTTAGTTCCAAAGGAACTATGTTTAGAGTGGTAAATCGCAGTGCAGCATGCCCTTCTGTTTGTTACTTTTGGGTGAATGTTCCTTATTAGAGAGATTGATCGTATCGCTCGATGATCTTGCCTCATAACTGGAGCGTGTGCTTTCATGCATTCCACTCCCAGGTGGACGAAATCAACTTGATGCCGACCGTCACAGCGATCCTCGCCGCTTCAAACATTCCAACCTTCCCTTACGTCACGGTGGAGGAAGTGCAAACAGCGCTGGAGCAGCATGATTCAGTGGGCGACTCTAGCCCTTTAGACAAGTCCATTCGAGCCCGGGTTGATCATACGTTAAGGCACGTCAATCCAGTGCATCTTGTATGGGCTCTTAAACAAGTTTGCGTCAGCTCTGCAAGTGCGATCTCAGCGCTAGAGCCTCAATGCTAGAATTCTTTCGTTGCATATCAAGTACTTTTGTCGAAATTTTGACTCCGGTCGCTTCACTCTCATTTCCCACAGGCGTGCCTCAGACCGTGATGGGCGTTTAAACATTAACTCGTTTAGCCGAACGGTGAAAGATGGCGCGGCAGCTTACACCACAAGTTTGCTCTTTCGGGACGCTTTGAAGAAACTTGTTTGCTGCTTGATCCTTGTAGCGCCCTTGTGCTGCGCTATATTAGCGGGTATTTTAGGCGTGGCGTTGGCTTATTACCAAGGATGGTCATTTGAGACAGGAATATTAGTGGCGCTCGAGGAAGTGTTGTTAACCGACCAAGATTTCGCGTCGAACAGTGCCACATCACAGCAAGACAACCTTGAGCTGGGCACGCTTGCGGCCAAGGGTGGGCTCGCAGTGTGCTCGCTCTGGGGCGTAGCTTTCCTAGGAATGCTGGTAGGGGTTATTGGAGGACCTCTGACGCACCCAATCTTAGCGCAGCTGAACCTACTGCCGAACGACGGACGAACCCACAAGCCTGGTACAAATTTCAAGCATGCTTCGCAACAATTCATATATCTTTATTACGTCTTCCCCCTGAGTTCTTTGTTCTCTCGTAAAGCTCCTTAATCATTCGATGTTTTGGGCTCTCGACAGTGGTTCCTTCATTTTTTCCGTCTTTCGCGTTCACCCGAATGACTTCCCGTTTCCGCTGTCGCTACTTTTCTTCGTGCGGTGCACTCACTTCGTTCCTCTATGATTCATCAAATTATACACACATGCACTAGATGTGGTGTGTGGCGTGGACGTGTCGTCTGTGCGGGACCCAGCTCGGCTCGCGCTGCGATGCAGCCTTCAAACCGCTCGCAAAGTGGAGCACGTAGAAGAACAGCTGGCCAAAACCCAGCAACTTCTGGAAGAGCTGCTGGAAGAAGTAAGCGGAAAATTGCACGTGTCATTAATAGCATGCAACGTTGTCGTTTTCTTTTTGTTTCAACCCCTATCCTAAACGTGCGTAGCAGTTACGCACCTCTAATTATGCATGCGTTGGACTTTTTCATCAGGTGATGGAACAGCACGGAAAGGTCATTGCCCGAAATGGCCGAAAAAAACAGTCCCTGCCACCATCCTCTGCTGGTGGTGCGAGTCATAATGCCTCCGTAGTGTCAAGTCTATCGCCCACTGCAGCCGCTCATGCCACCGTGGACCGTTTTTCGTCGGGCAACGTTGCACCGTCACTGCAACAATTGCCGCAGGGAAATCAAGGTGGAAGCAGCAGCAGCAATAACAACGGCAATGGCGGGCTTGTGCATAGCTCGCCAGGAGCCGCGCAGCAGCAGTTGCAGCTGGAGAGGCGGCGGGTGGCCAGCTTGGAGTTCGCTGAAGAAGACGAAGACGACCGCCAGGTTTGATCAGTAATAGTGCACTTGGCAGAGTTGAGACAATAGAAAAAAATGCCCATAGAAGAATGAGCTATCTTCGTTGTGGTACCTTTTTCGTGCATTCTATTGTATATTCAGTGCCCTTTCTATGTCTGGCTGACGTTTGTGTACTAACTTGCTCGTCTCAGGTGCGCATAACCGTGGGGAACCCGAGCCACAGCCGGCTGAGAAGCAGCGGCCAGCGGCACGAACCGCCCATCCACACGGGAATAGCGTCGACTCTGCCCTCCTCCTCCTCCTCCTCGTCGTCGTCATCTTTGGCGTGGTCGTTGAAAGTGGACGACAGCGGGCGGCGCACCGCCGCGCAAGACACCTTTGGCCTGCACGACCACCCAGAAACAAGGGGCCTGGGCAGCACCGCGCGCCAGGCAAGCGTAAACCGCCACCAGCAACAGCAGCAAGGGAGCATGCACAGTCCACAGGGCAGCATGAGCCGCCCGCAGCAGGGGAGCGTGAACCGTAAAACCACTCGAAATGGCGGCATGGGAGGAGGTGGCGGAGGGCCCCTCGGGTCATCTTTGTAGCGGCAGCCTGGTGGCAGCCCCCTTGTTTCGTGTTTAATTCGTTAACTAAGCCTCGCTGGATACGGGGTACTTGGTAATCGCATTTCTTATCAGAAATCATTCTATTGCATTGCGCCATGGGGCCATGGGGTCCATGCGCCATCGCAGATCCGAAGATGATATTGATTCGATGATTGTACTATATTAGGAGAATGTTTTGACGTTTTTTGCGTCTGTTGCGTTGTTGTTGCCCGTACTCAAACGGTTTGTACATTTTAGGACTTAGGGCAGTTAAAGAGCCTCTTCAGTGCACACTAGCGTTACTTGGAGTGATTCGAACGCTTAGGATAGATGGATAATTCCGCACGCTTAAAAGAAGTTTGGGCTAAGCTCGACAAGCAAGAGCACGATCAGAAACTTGAAGCGAAACACTTGTCAGAGGTATGGCTAGCAGTGTCAGACAAACACGCCGCGAATGAGCAGGCACGCGCAGATCTCGAAGCTTCCAAGGCTGCAGCCGGTCTCAACTTTGTAAATCCGCACATGCCAGTTCGCCTCAACGTGGGCGGGCAGCGCTTTGAGACCACGGCCGGCGTGCTCTGCCGCGATGAGTATTCAATTTTGGCAGGCCTCTGTCGCGGCGAAGGCACCACGCTAAACGCGCGCTTGACCATGGACGAAGACGCGGTGCGTAAATTTTCTGTCAGGTTTTTGCATCTGTGCGTTCCTTAGCCTAAGACATTGCTAGATGACTCTCGAAACTCAGTCATTCACCCTTTCCTAGGCGTCATTCTGCATTCTTTATTTGCTGCAGGATGGCCCGTATTTTTACCTTGACCGAGACTGGTGGCTCTTTCGACACGTGCTCCAATTTCTGCGGACTGGAACCTTACCGGAAGATCCGCTCTTAGTCGAAGAGCTCCATCACGAGGCCTCCTTTTACCGTCTCGCGCTCCTGCAACAAGCAGTAAGCAATGTTTTAAGACTGGCCTTTTGCTCTCACGCTAACACCTAACAGGAAGGGTTTCACCAAGAATATTGCTCTATTTGTTATGTTCACTTTTCCATATCCAATGTGCAAAGGTGGAGCGTCGCCACGCTGCCTTTCATTCCCAGCAGCGCGCTGCTGCTGCTCGCCCACCGGTGGCCACCGCGCACTTCGCGGAGACAGAAGCCGTAGGACCTGGCCTAGGCTCCTCTCGACGAGGTACCTACCCGAGGCGGAGCATTGGCGGCCATGCAGGGCAAGGTTGTGGCTGCGGCGGAGCATGCAGGGACTGTGGCAGCCCTCACGAAAGGCCTCGCGGGTTGCACGGCACCACAAGGGCGCTGCCAGACCCTTTTGGCTTTTCAGCGCTGTCGGGAACGGTGGCGTCGAGAACGCGATGATGGATGGTAGTTTGAAGAAGGGCCCGTCATAAGAAGTTCCAACTGAGAATAGCGCAGTCGGCCGTCGTGCGAATTTTGTTGTTGCGCATGTTGGCGTATATGAAAAGGTTAACGAAGTATACGTGGTGCGTGTTGCCTTTCTAGCCTTTCCTACCTTCTACGGCGCCCAGCAGTAGAAATCCCAATTGATTTATGTAACATTTAAAATGACCGGCGGCTCGTTGCCATATTCCATATTCCAAATCCCCCAAAGAAGGATTTACTTAGCACTTTGAATTAGTAGTCGCAATTGGTATTAGTCGTTCAATCATTGAACTCGTTAGGTTAAGGTGTTATGTTATATTTTATAGCTTTTCTTACGTCAGGTGGCAGAAGAAAATTGCAGTTGCAGTTGTTTTAATAATTTTGTTTCGCAGCGATGTATCACTCTCGAACTCTGGACTTATGGTATACAGTAGCAGTCGAGTCTTCATGAATAAATCGAAAGACGCGAATGGCGGCGATTCTTTGTTTTCGCCGGCCACTTAATATGAGGAGCTTCGGAACGGCTACCCACAGTCAAGTAGCGCGTTTGTGCATAATCCTGAGCTCGACTGATAACATCTTTCGCTGGTTCATCTCCGAAGGTCATGGAACTCAGCAGAACATTCGAGGCTGGGTTTTCATTGAAATAAGAGCGGCCAGCCCCTATGGTTCGCTTGGAAGAAGTAACGTGTGCTGCAGGAAGTGGGCTTTGGGAGTAGGCATATGGATTCGGACGCACTTGTTGAGGAACTCCAGTGAATCCGAAATTTATGGATTCAAACGACTTATTAGGAGCAGTATTCACTGATGAAACGAACCCCGAAGACAAGGTGTTTGAAGCGACACTGCCTAAGGAATTCTTTCGTTGAGATGTGCCATATGGTGATGTCGTAGCATTGGTACGTACACTGCCACTCGAAAAGTCTTGCCTTCTTCTTCGTGTGCTTAGCGGCCACGCAGGCGCGCTCGCAGCTCGTGCTGTAATGCTATTCTGCTTTCTTTGATGTAAAACATCGGAAGTTGCCTTCAAGCTGTCAGCGTAGCGCCGCGCAGCAGCTGCAACCATGTGCGGAGCAGGTTGAGCTTGCGGCAATGCCATTCCAGCCATAGTTCGCTTTTTCTGAGACGCGCTTTGAGTTCGTATGAAATTCGTTTGGTGGTTTCCATCGAGACGCTGGCTTGAACTCAACTCTGACATCGCTTGCGATGGTTCAAAAGAATAGCCTGGAAACTGGAGATTACCTCCTCCAATTCGCCGCTGACGCCCATGCCTACCGTGCAGCGTGCTCGATGGCTGAGTTCTTGACAGCAGATTAGTATGAGTAGATGCTTCTGGCATTGCTCCACTAAGGATCTCTTTTTGATCGGGAATGCTTCGAGGTGTCGGATCTTCTGGTGCGGCAGGACCAAAGACAGAACTCAGATTGGAGATCATTTTGTCGCTTTGTCGAGAATGTGCTTTAGTCGGGGCTTCAGTGCGGCTCCTACGAAGCATACCGTCGTCTGTCTCATCGGACCTGTTGTGCAGATTCTTGTTCACCAAACCGTAGTCCGCATCAAATCCTGATAGTTTCAAGACTTCCACGCGCTCGGAGCTATCATCGCTGTCAAAACCTGATGTTGATTCATGAATTCCACTCGGATCTAGATTTTCAGCGAAGTCTTCATGAATACTGCCAAGACTGAACAGCCTTTCTTTCTTTTCTCTCGTCACGAGCAAAATCATGCCCTCTGGGCACCACCCAAACACATTCTCGTTGTTAACAAATTTCCTGCAAAAGATCCATCCTTCAGGGTCCGGGGGTGGCCCAATGCTCAAATTCATATTACGTTTTGCAGAATAAACAACTTCGCCCCGCGTTAGTGACAGGACACCTTGTTCTCCATCTTCAGGAGCCCAGTCAAACACGACAATGAATTTTGATGAATGTTCTTCACTGAAGTCATTGCTCGTCTCCTTTCTGTTTATGAAACTTGGAATAGATGACAGACGCCTTTTCGGCTGCGGTGACGTTTCCTTCCTGTTTATTTTCTGCGAAGCTGCAGTTTTATCCTTCTCTTTAATTTGTGCTCGGGCAACTTTCTCATCACGATCTCGTTCTTTCTTCGACTTGAATTGAAACACCTTATCGTCAATAAGAGGGTCTATATCATTGAGGGCCCAAATTTCGTCTTCACTCCGGAGACCAACTTCTCCCGTATCCGAGTTGAATTTCACTATTCTGCTCAACAGGCGATTAAGACACGCAATGTACTCTGAAGCTTCGATTCCAACACAAAAACGGTCAGCAAGTGTAAAAAAACTGTCTTCTAGACGGGATCTATTCAAAGTAGTGAATCCTTTGGAATCTTGCAGCCAGTCCTGCTTAAATAGGTAAAACCGAACAGTTTCGTCCAATGCTGCTCTGCCTAACAAAGCGCAAGTGATACACGAGTGTAGAGCCTTGAACTCAGATTCGTCAATGGCACCTGAATCATCCGAGTCTGTTGCCCGCCAGATGGTTCGAAGAAGAAATTGTATCTCCCTATTGAATCTAAGAGCTTCACGTTTAAGTAAGTTCGCCGGAGCATAGAACGCATTCGTGCAGTGAGCGAAGCCATCCGGATCGTAGCTACAGATAATACATAATTCAAAGTAAAGGGCAAACTAGCAAAGTAATTAGAAAAGCGATGACACGCGAATACTGCCTAAATAAGAATAGAGAAATCTCCATCTCTGGGATCGACTTACTTTTGGCGGAGCACTTGAAATATATCATTTGGTCGAAATGCGAAATACTCCATGGTTTCATGAATCCTGTGACGAGAATGGAGAGGTGAAAATGCATCACATTAAGCGCACAAATCGTTTGTGAAGACAACTTTACTACTTCGTAGTGTGGTCGCGATCTGTACCATACCTGTCCTTTCGTTCGTGCAACTTGTTCATTCTTTGCTCTTCTCGTAAGGCTTCTAAGTGCGCGACGTGCGCTGTCATTTCAACACCATTTCGAATGTGCCGGCCAGTACTCGAACGACTTCCCGTCTTACCGATGCTCACTAAGGAGAGGCGGCGAGACACGCGGCGTCCGTCGAGCAAGCTCGGAGACGTGGGAGACAATGGCGACCTAGGCGATGCTAAAATTGGGGGCGGTGACATTGGAACATGAGAAGAAGACTCGGTTAGAGGATCAAGCTTTCCATGCAAGTTTTTGTTGGCTCTTTCTTTTACGCGGTTGCGCCTTGCAGTCTGAATCGCGGCCAGTAAGCCATCTTCTTCGACTGCACCCGAGGCATCGGGCAAGTACCTTGGCTCGTTCGGCCTTAAGTCGTCGTAATGCAGCTGCGGCGTCAACTTAACCCGGTGCCTCGTGTTTGATTTGAGCACGCGGAGAGCTTGGCTGATGTCGGACACCTCGTCGCCGAGGCAGTGCGTCAGTTTTACGCTGCCCTCTTGCACGGGGGTCTGGTAGACTCCAATCACATTTCCAAAGAGTGTGGCCCTTCGTGTGGGCTTTGAATTGGCTTCGTGGTGAACTTCTTCCGGTTGCCCAGCACTCGACAGCAACGAATGGTGCTCCTGCGAATGGAATAAGTCTTCGTGTTGCTCAGCACAGTCTGCAAAACGAAGATGCACCGTAACTAGCACAAACCAACGCCACCTGTGTGCGACATGTGCAGAAAGAGTCCACCCCACCAAGGATTCGTCAACCGTCGAATTGCGGGCCATAAAGCCAACGATACCTAGCTCATCATTCTTATCGAATTTCTGAGCAATGAGGTGGTGCTCGAGCCTAGCAATCTCATCGTCAGAGTCGCTCGATAATTCTTCGTCGGGTTTGGAAATAATTTTCAAGCTGCTGTCGCTGCTCTCTACCTCGAATCTGAAAGAAGAAACCATGAAAGGTCAAAAGAATCATTTATCACAAACAAGACCTACAAGAACGAGTATTCGAAAGAAACTTACCCTTCGTCAACCGGATCATCACTCATATCAAATGCTTGTTGAAATGCATGAAGTGGACTTGACGATGAAAAATCCTCGTCATCATCAGACAAGCCATCAGGAGCCAAAATAGAATCCCATATGCTTGCTCGTCGAGCCTTCGAGTCTGACGCTGGAGCTAAGATTGAGCTTCGGCGACGCGAAGATGACGCCGTTGTTGGCGTGTCATCTTCTTCACTGAACTTTCTGCGATAACTGGACCAAGCAGGAGAAGCGCTCGATGGCTCATCGGCATCAACGTCCCACACGCGTGACGACTTCTTGCGCAGTAGCCGCAGTGGAGTTACTACAGTTGTTGACACAGGCTCAGGCCGTGCTCGACTAGCCATCATGATGCTCCGACTTGTATAGGTCCCACTACAGACGTAATTATTTGTATGCTGGCGCTTGCAGCGATGAACGTCCCGCTTGACGCAAGAAGCGTGGCCAATCTGATGACTTAATTAATCAGACCTAACCAGTTTGTTCCGCTGCGCTACTGACTCCGCTAAGTTACATCACAACATCACAAATCCCAAGTAACGGATAACTTACAGGGTTTGGATGTTTGATTTGTTCTTTCAAACCACTTCGAAAATGTACCTGATGGGTACTTCAGTGGTGTACTACATTCGTGTGGACATCGCAAGGTACTGACGTGGCATTCGCCCATTCCTTTAATATTGTTCTATTTGAAGAAGATCATCACAACCTCATTCACCGACTAATTTGACACGGTCTCTTGTGCCCTGCCTTAAGCACCCGCCCCGCCTCATGGGACGCTGTGTGAATTGGTGGTTGGGGTTTCCATCCCCACCATAGTTATCACCTTGCAGGTATCTACCGTGTAGTCAGTCTCTATTACTTTGGTTTAGTCATTTCTTATTAGACTTCTTTCCATGGAGACCCGGCGCCACGATCCTCTGCACTGTTTGTGTCGTGGCCTGCCTGTTTCTATCTACTAATTCACTGCCTCCAGTAGTCTTTTTAGCATCTGCACTAGTATACCAGTACACAGAGTGTGCTACCCCCTGTACTAGGTTATGGTCCCTTCATGCTTCCTCAGCACTCTCTTGTTGTTTTCTCAGCACTAACCTGAGTACTACGTACTAGAAGCAAGATAGCGAGATAGCAACACGCAACAAACTACTAATGATACAACACGGCAGCAAAAACCTTCATGGTCCTGAATTTAAGTTACTCTCAGTTTTCTGATAGTGCATTCGGCCTGCTGCTGTCCTGGCCGTATAAAATTCCGCCGGGATATCAAACGAAACACCCGCGGTTGACCCGAAGTTTAAAGGAAATCATCTAGAAATTCAACACGCACTAAAATTTATTGTTGATTCGATTTCAACTTCGAATCCTGGTCAAGACCACGAAGCCCATTGTTCTTGCCAGCGCCAACTTCCTCGGGCGGAATCCAAGGGCGGTTGTCGAAAAGGAGCGCCAAGGGGCTTGGACTGGTCCCGAGAGACCACTTCAGGGAAGCGTCGAAAACAATAGACTTGACCATTGACGGCAGAAGGCCGATCAAGGCATCGCGACCAGCACACAAGGCACCAGCGGCACGGCTCGGTCCTGACTTCGACTGCAGCGACGACGACGACGGAGGTGGCGATGAAATCGGCGAAGCAGAGGCACCGTCGCTTGGTTCGTCGGTGGAAGCACCACAACTATATCTAATTGTCTCTCCAGAGTGCTTGCACGACGACCCTCTAAACTCCACTCCGAAGCCGCCGTGGCCGAGCAGTTGCGACAAGTCCGATGCCACTTCCACCACCCTCAACCGGCCAAGGCGCTGTGCCTGAAAGGTTTCTCGTACGTTTGCCACGCTTGACGCACTCCACTGAGGCAGCTCTAATGTTTGGCCTCGCGAGCTGCTTGCTGTACCGCTAGAAGATGTACTGAGCTGCTCGTTTGCCAGTAGAGCAGCTATTTCGAGCCCTGAAGTACACAACAGTGAAAGGCATATTTAAGATTATTTGCTGTTTCAGTGTGGTTGTAACATTGAATGATTGAGTACGATTCGACCAGGAACTGAGAAATAGTTGCATTGTTTTTTGTGATGAAGTACGAGACGTGCATTGCAAATTGTACATTAGTCTCAATCGGTGTTCCTTTACCGTCTTCGATGGCGATTCCTGTGCCTTGAGCCAGCACAGGGTCACAGGCATGCGCTGCGTCTCCCACGAGCAGCACGCGCTGCGTCCACGCCTCGTCCGAGTCTACCGCTTTGCCCGAGGATGACACTGCTGCCGCTGCTGCTGGTGCTGCTGATGCAGTTGACCGCGCGTCGAGGGCCCTCGCGTCTTCCCAGATGAAAGCCTCAGCGGATGTAGCTTCCAGCAGCGACGCCACTGGCGCATGCCAGCCCTCAAACACCCTCTTCAAATGGTCTCGCACAGCTTCCCCGACGGTGGCGTTACCATAGCTATCGCCGCCGTCGAAACAAGCACCTTTTCTTCCATCTCCGGAAGGACAACTTTTGTCCCTGTGACTGTACCCGTGGCTTGAGCTGTAGCTATTTTCATTCCAGCCGCTCCTTTCGATGACGCTCCTGCCGCTGCGAAAGGAAGCCGGCCATTGAGCACCTTTTGGGCGAGCAAGGGTGGCAAACCACGCAGCGTAGCTCCCTGCCAGTGGAATGGCTGCGAAACGGCAACCCACGCCCCAGCTCTGAAACGACGCTGGTTCGTTGTCGGCAGTGCAAAAGATGCTGCCATTGCTCACGTTGCTGCTGCCCCCTTCATGCGCTGGTGGGAGCAGCACGGGCGCAATGCCTCGGTACACTTCATAGCCCCGTCGCATCGGCTGCAAAACAGGAAATGGCCCACCATTAACACCTCCTCCTTTTGCGTCTGCGTGAGCTTGTGTGAGCTCTCGAACGGTGGAGTCCAAGCCATCTGCGCCCACTACTACGTCAGCACTGACGAAAGACCCGTCGCTCAAAGCAACTCGCACACGAGGCGCATCTGCGTCAGGGTAGCTTTGACCTTGACTATGCAAACTGTGAAGGCGACCTTCGTCGGCTTTACTTGCGTCCACAGTCACCACCTTTTCTGTGACCGCAGCCTTGGCGGGTGCGTCAGCCGCAGCTAGGCCTATTACCGATGCATGGCGCACTTCGATGCCGAGCGAATGAAGCGGTGCCCGCATGACCGACAAGAGAGCCTCTTCTTTCATGAACAACACCGAGGGATCTCCGCCCGGAAGTAAAGGCTTGCTCGGTTGCACCAGCCACTGGCCAGTTTGCGTCCTACAGCAAACCCCACATCAAATGGCCAATACAGTCATGAAATTATGAAACGGTCCGCATAAATTGAAGGGTTTAAACCCGCGCCCTTAGCCCTCGCTTTTACGGCAGCATTCCCATTAGCGGGGAGTTGTCGAAAACGAAAACATACCTTTAACATGGATATGCATTTAAAAAAAAAAAACTACTCAAAGTCACCTGTAGCCAGCGCCCGCCATATACTTCGCACCACCGACCAACTTAGGGTGCGTGTGCAGCGGGCACACTTGATTTTTAAGCCCAAGCTTATCGAAGGCCGCGAGCGTGTTCGACCAAAGAGCCACCACCCGGGGTGGCTTCCGAGCTACTATCAATGGTTCGACCACTAAGATGCGACTTCCTAAGCCTGCAGCGCGCAGTGCGTGTGCCGTTGCTAAACCGGCGATACCACCGCCAGAGATTACGACCGTCATCCTTCAGTACCCTCAGAAACCTGGGTAAAACTATTAGAGGGCCAAAATTGAGCAGTGCTAATGTGTTATTGAATAGGAACCACTTGCAAGTAGCTACAGCATCGACAGATTGCATCAATTAGTAAAGCATACTACGGATCCGATAGTATTGATAGAGACTAAGCGCGAGTACAATAGTCTTGATTTGTAATTTGAGACTCACGCTGTACTCCCAAAACGTCTAGCTAGAAATAAAAAGATAGTGGTTCGAGATGGGTTCGAGGGCGCTTAAGTGCTACGGGTACAGTAATAAGTAGTAGTCTGTCCGTCTGTAGTACGTAGTACTGTTTGTAGTGCTGTGTAGTGTTAGTATCTTAGCATAGCAGTACAGTACGTACGTACAGTAGCAAGAGAAGCAACACAACACTTCTTGCTTGGATATCCACTATCCACTATCCACTATCCATTTGAGCTCGTACATGCCATAGCCCTCACGCACATCAATCAACCATTTATCTACTTCAAGCAGCTGAAATAGAGGGAAAAGAAATTAGCCGTCATGGCGCCGGGCTGGTTGAAATTAAGTGCAGTACTCGCCGTTGCGTTTTTCCCTCTGACAAGCTCGAACCTCACTCGCTCGCCCACTTCGGCACATACGCGCGCGCCATCGTCCGATGACCAAAAGTACAACATAGATGACTTAATTACAGATGACTATCAAGAGTTACTGGAGTATTGCTATGGCGACCGATACGACCAGGAAGACGATAACAAGGTTGGTCTTCAGGCTCCGAGGCACATCTTGCTTGTATGCCCCGTCCCCTTTGTACAACTCAAAGAATAGACAATGTTTTAGTACCATTGCGTGCTGACACCTAGTATATGGCATCTCACTTGTTTTTGAACGCATATTTAGCTTATTCTTTCAGAAGCCTCTCGTCCTTTTGCTTCTTGCGTCCTCCGTAGATCGGAAAGCTAATTGGCAAGCAATGTTACGACTACACAAACGAAGAGAAAAAGTGCGCGTGGCTGCACAAACTAAACCCGTACTACGCGTGCGAGTACGGCAGCAACAACCAAACGTATTGCTGCACCGACAACCAGTCCCTGTGCTGCGTGCCTCAAGTGGCGCCCGTGTGCGCGGTGGCGATTCCAGCGGCCTTGGCGACGGTGTTTGCGCTCTGGCTCGTCGCCAAGTACATGAAGAAGGCGCCGCCCGAGCTGCCGACCAAGCGCAGTTTTACAGTGCTGGCGGCGGCGCCGCCACCCCAGCCAGGGCAGCAGGACGACTTGCGCTTGCTGGGGCGAAACGTCTCTACGGGCTTCGAATGACGCCAGAGAGAAGTCGAAATGGCTGCCGTCGAAGCATTCGGCTGAACTTAAAATCAGTTGAATTGATCGCACTCGTGGTGCTTCTTTCATTGCTATCTGCACGTCAATGGCACATCCACACAAATTTGCTTGAAATACCAGACGCGTGGCGCTTCAGTCATGTCCCCACTTATTTAAGCGCGGCAAATCCGCAAATGCCGATTTTGATTCAACGCCACATATTTTATGGAAAAGGGCATGGGTAAGAACTACCTTAGTAAGAAGCCTGCGGTTGTGACGTTGAAACCGCAGTTATATGTTCACTTCGCTTCTATTTATATCTCGCTCCACGTGCAAAACGGAAGGCATAAGACGTTGGCTTGCCTATTTGTTGACTCACAGCCATCAACCACCTGCTTCTGCCCGGGAAATTGATTAATAACTAATTGCCAATTCCCTCCTATCTCAATGACTCTATGGCATGGCCTTTTGATTTTGCGCTTGGCAACTGATTTTAACTGCGAATTGAAAACAAAAAAGGTTGCCAGTTAGCTGTAGCCACCAAGCACACCGCCACGCCCGCGCTCCCTTAGAAGCATGGGGCTTGACGACAAGGAAGCTTCCACCGCCCCTTGTGCATGTCTGAATCCTCAGTAAGCAGCGCGCTTTTTGGTGACGCGAGTAGCGTGGCTGCCGCGCTTGGGCTTGGGTTTTGGGTCACTGAACTCGCCAATGAGGGCGCAGAAAAGCAGCGAGCAGAGCCCGAGCACGATGAAGAGCACGCCTTTGGCGTCGACGCCGTGGGCTTCTATCACTTCCAACTGCGGAGAAAAAAACAAACAGATTGGCAGCAAAGTAAAAGCCGGTTCGCGATCAGCCGAAGAGTTCGCACGAAGCTGCCCCTCCATTTCCATTCATACAAGACACTCACAGAAAACAATGTTAAATGAAGCTCAGGTTGAAGTGACACAGTAAACGAGCTCATAAGCACTCGAGCAAGAAAAAGAAATCATGATTTTGCCAGTAGCCGCGTCTACCATACACATCAGTTTATACCTCAGTTTGGGACAGGTCCGAGATGTAAGCCGTAATCTTTTTAACCATTTCGTTGGACTTCTTTCGACCTAGCGACTCCACTGCTAAGGCCATCTCTTCGACTTGGTCTGGCTCGTTTCCGCTGCGCACGAACTTGAGGCTGTATGAATAGCCGAGCTTCCTCAACTGCTCGAGTTGAAATGTCATTTGACAGAAACGCGTACATACAAACAAACAGACAAACAAACATGTGCGAGACGGACAAGAGAACGCAGAGTAATTTGCTTGATTACAAGCATGCTGAACCACCGGCAAACGCTCTATTGCTTGGTCCTCGTGTCTATTTTTTAGCTCGCTCAATTCTGCATTATTTTGCCCAACAGTAGCCTGATTATTCCTAGGTAAACGAATTGTCGAGAATGCGAATTGTCTCTGCTCTCACCTCTTTGCGAGACACCTTCGACGCGTCTTTGATTTGTTTGCTCTTGATGCGCACGGGCTGCGCGCTTTTAAGGTACTCGCGCGGGAACGAAAAGTCTTGGTTTTCGGACGGTTTGTCGAAGGACACCGTGCTTAAGCGGCACGAGTCTAGCCCGCAGGTTAAGGTTCGCGTGTTCGTCGAATTGCCTAAATTGGTGGGCGTCAGTACAGCACGCATTAAACATTACGAATGCTATATAAACATAAGGTAGTCAACGACTCAGAAGTGTAGCTAAGCTCAAAGTGCCATCTATGTGTAAATTAGCCCATGTACATGTGCATGATGCGATACCCACACACCTGTGAATCGAATTCCGAGAAAGACGAAGAGAAGGGACGCTGCGAGCCAAACCCAAGTAATGATGGTAAACGGCTGCGCCTGCAACCGCAGAAGCACACGAGGGCCAGCGTTGAGAAATCAGCATATCCGCAGTCAAATACATAAAATAGACAACATCGCAGCAATCGACTAATTCCAATTCTAAGTTACTACGATATAATGTACACATGCAGCAGTAAACCCCTACACGCGCCCCAAAGCCCTCTGAAAGTTGTGATTCATCGCTTACGCCGACATCCAATTTTAGCTGGTTGCACCTTCGGAAGGATTGGCTCTCGCTTGCCCTCGCCCCAAGCATCACCGCCGCCGCTACCACCACCTAACGGTAAGCCCTCATCCTTCTTGCTAATAAAGCGCCGCATGTGCTTAAAATAATGTCCCGGCTAGTAAAAGTCTATTTTCCTTTATGCGTGCGTGGAGGGACGTTTGGTCGATTACACTGTTGGCAAACGAAGCAGTGCATGTTTTTGTTAGGCTATGATAGTGCATACAGTTTACGATGCAATCAGTAGTTATCAGACTTGGATATTCTCATTTGCTGTGAGTCTACAGTGGCGGCGCACTCACCTTCGTGAAACCACACGCACACCTACTAGGCACTTGGTTGGAGGACACGCGGACTTTTCGCTGAGGTGCGGGGGGGAGGCGCAAAAAAAAAAGAAGTGAAAGCCACTACACCCAACGGATATATCGATTGGGTTAACGCAATAATTGACGTGGACTTCTCCGTCGTGAAATTGAAGCTGGCAAAAAAATGCGAATGCGTGCTTACCTCGCAGCACTCGCGCTTCTCACTAGCAATGTCGCCGGCTTCTTATTGCCGTCGCGGGCGTCACCAGTGGTAGGATCGCGAGGCTCTAGCTCTCTGATATCGTCGGTCGATAGCGTCAATGATCGGGAAGATGTGCAGCGTGCCGCGAGCTATCTCTTGGGCGCAACGAAAGGAGCAGATGACTGGGGAATCGACCTGCGATCGCCGTCAAAAATTAACTTGTTCCTCCGCATTGTGAAACGTCGTGACGACGGGTGCGTTGCTGATAATTGGCTATGGTAGATTGATTGAAACAAATTGAAGGTTTTTCGAAAAGCTAGTTAATGCCTCGTGGTTTCTCGAGTACACCTGGGTTAAACATTCGGTAACAGACTCACGCTATTCAATCTTAGATGATACCACAATGAAAATTGAACGAAATCTTTTAATTTAGCTCCGGAACAGGTACCACGACTTGGCGTCTCTGTTTCAGGCCATTGGTCTCTCCGACCGTGTGCGCATGAGCCTGTTGCCAGAGGGCAGCGATGACGACACCTTCGAGTGCGACATGGAAGGCGTGCCTACAGACCGCACGAACTTAGTGCTCCGAGCTGTGGACACTTTTCGTGAAGCCACGGTAAAAAAAAAAAGAGCAGGTTTTATTTGAATTCTGGTGATTCGAGTTGGTCTTGGCTTTGTTTGGTCTTTCATTTAAAGCCAAACTTTACGGCAATCTTACGATGATCATCGATGTGATCACCAGTTGTGCGCATTCCGTGCGTTTGAGCTGACGAATATGTGCATTCCACGTTTTCCTTACATTTATAACTTACAGTTTCTCTTTCTTCCGATCTGACTTCGGTTTTACCTGTACACTTGAGAGCAGGGCGTGAACCGTAAGTTTCGGATTCGGCTGGAGAAAACCGTGCCGGCGCAGGCTGGGCTAGGCGGGGGAAGCGGCAACGCTGCGACGGCGCTCTGGGGCTGCAACGAACTCTGCAAAGCAAACGACTTGAAGTGCGCTTCCGAAGAGGTAACGCGAACCGCGCAATTCATTCTTCGTGCTCCTTTGAAAACTTGTTGAATGCATCAACAGTTGTTTAATTCTGCACGAACGAAGTTTTGGTACGTTTCCCAGTTCTCACGCACTTTCACCTTGTCTAGGAACTGTTGGCCATGTCGACTGGTCTCGGAAGCGACGCTACTTTCTTTCTCAGTGACACTGGGAGTGCGTACTGCACTGGCCGTGGAGAAGTCGTCACACCGATGTCGCCTTTGCCTCCGCAAGACCTTTATATTGTGAAGCCACTGGTAGGACCCATAATACAATTTTATTTTACAGCATGGGATAAATTGATGAAAGATTCAAGAGTGTAGAATAATTGGCGTGGCGCTTCTCCTCAAGTGCTGTCTTATCCGTTCCTGTTTTTTTTTATAAATGTTCTATCTTTGTTCACGCTCCTTTTTTTTTCAGGTGGGGTTGTCCACTCCAGCGGTCTTCGAAGCGTTGGATTTGTCGACGCGCTCTACCGAAAACCCTCTAGCTCTCCTTGGCCTGCACACCACCGGTGCCGAGGGCGTTGACAAGCACGCGAACGATTTGGAGCCCCCGGCGTTCAGCGTGATCCCCGAATTGGCGAAACTCAAAGAGTACCTCGTAGGCTGCGGCTTCTCAACGGTGATATCATGGACTGTATAGTTGCCAGTGTACTTATTTTCTCATTCTTATGCATTGCTAGCCGTTGTACATTAAAACGCAAGCCTTGAGTTTCGTTTGAACCTTTCGATTCTCATATCCATTTGCCTTCTTTTTACGCACGTCGTTTCTGTTACAAGGTGTCGATGTCGGGGAGTGGCACGTCCCTCTTTTGCTTGGGCGAACCTGACGCTGCACATGCAGACACGTGGCAAAGCAAACTCACGCAGGGCGAAGGAGACGAAGATGGCCAGAACGCTGCCTTTCCGTGGCCTGTCAAGGTAAAGGATCGTGTGCGCTCGTACACTGCACACCTTTTGAAACCACACCTTTCTTCTGCAGTAGCACCACCGTCTTTGCATGTAATTGTGGCAGACGCGACTCTTACAACCCAAATACCGTCTAGGGCTCGCTTTACATATCCTTTTCTCTTTAAACTATTCTGACGCTAATCAATGAATAGTTCATGTTTATATTGCTATTCGACATCTAACTTCGATTCACATCAATAGGTCTTCAAAACGCAGTACTTGCCACGAGTAAAGGGGAGTTGGTATTAAAAAAGGATCTTCTTGTTTCTTAAGGACCTTTAAAGAAAACGACAAAGGATTTCTTTGGTCTAGAATATAACTAGATTTTTTGTTCCTTGAATAGAATCGCACTCAATTTTGAATCGGCCGGCTTGCCATTGGTTATCGAAAATTACAAATTTTTATTAACTATTAGCTATTAGCGAGGAGGACACAGCTCGATCTGAACTTTCGCCTTTCGGTATGGGGATGGGGCCTAGGTTAGGATTCACGCCGTGAATCACGCGTGAATCACGGGAAAAGTGAAAATTGCACCAATCAACGTGAATCACGTCACGTGAATCTGCTCATATTATAGTGACGTCACCAT
>Ga0307982_1001627_pt1 | contig 18295 bp, 21 predicted proteins | sample OrgLakmetagen989_FD_201847 | JGI IMG/M metagenome (GOLD analysis project Ga0307982, IMG submission 201847) | Saline water microbial communities from Organic Lake, Antarctica - #989 | ecosystem: Environmental > Aquatic > Non-marine Saline and Alkaline > Saline | place: Antarctica: Organic Lake... | reverse complement strand
TGTGAGGGGTTTTCTGCTTTTATTATGCCCCCCAACAAACAACACCACAAGAATGCAAGCTCGCAAGCTGTACTGTCCGTACTCTGTAGTATTTTTTGCAAGATTGACTGACCTGTAGCTAGTCTACTAATTAGAGGAAGTCAGCGTTAGCATTGCGCCTATCTACGCACTAAGCTTAGTTGTGCTAGTTATTGCGTCTCTTCTTAACTGGTCGCTGGTAGCAAGTCTTTCCGGATCATTGTTGTAGTTTTTTATCTAGTCAACACAACACTCTACTGTAGTGGTCTAACAATTGAAGATTCCTTGCAGTCGCGACGCTGAACCTTTCGCTTGAAAGGGCATGAAGTTCCGACCCTGCATTGATCTCCACAGTGGTGTAGTCAAGCAAATCGTCGGATCCACACTAACAGATGTCGCTGCGGATCCGAGCCTATCCGAAAATTTTGCGAGCGAATTGCCAGCGTCACATTACGCAGCTATGGTGTGTGTATTAGGTCAGGAAATAAAGGTGTTGTGCTTTACATACGAGCATTAGTGGATTCTAATAACTAGATATCAAGAGAACTTGCATGCCTCATATTCGTGTTTCATTTTCGCATCTTTTCATTGGCTTATTCCTTTTTCAAGTACAAATCCTCGAACCTGCTGGGAGGGCACGTGATCATGCTGGGCGCGGGCAACGAGGAAGCTGCCACACTCGCGCTCGCCACCTATCCTGGAGGCTTGCAGGTTTGTGTCAAATGGCATTTAGTTGATATCGAGTTTCTGCACTCCTGGCTACTTCAAGTCTATCATCTACTAGTGGTGCGTCAATGTATCCTGTAGGCCTCACTTGTGGCGTGATGTTCCTAATTACAGGTGGGGGGGGGTGTCAACTTAACAAATGCTGAAGGATGGCTGGCCAAGGGCGCCAGTCACGTGATTGTGACCTCTTTCGTGTTTTCGGGTGGTGAGATCAACATGGCAAACTTGCGTGCTTTAGTGGAGCTTGTGGGCAAAGATCGCATAGTGCTCGACCTCAGCTGCCGCAAGAAGCCAAAGGAAGAGGTGAGTGTGGGCATGTACTAGCTAGGCTAGACTGCGGGAGGAGGGAAGGAGATTGACTCTATAAGTCGTTTACTGCCGAAATGCAACATCTTATCATTAATTGCGGGGCAACTGTTGGCAACCTATATTCATATCCTTTGTTCTCAACTTCTCCCTCTTCACTGTTTTTGCTTTTTCAGGGGCAGCCGCTGGATGACACTTACTATGTGGTCACCGATCGATGGCAGAAGTACACGTCATTTGCGGTGACGCCAGCGAGCTTGCTCGACCTTGCTCAGTACTGTGACGAGTTCCTGGTGCACGGTGTCGAGAACGAAGGGAAGCGGTGTGGCATTTTGGACGATCTCGTGGAACTGCTGGCTCAAAGCCCCATTCCCGTCACTTACGCAGGTCAGATTTTCAACAGCATCAGCTTTCGTCAATCAATTTTGCTCGATAATCTCTTGCTACCTATGGGATGTATTAAGGCGCAATTAAGGCTAAACTTCACTCGGAGGCTTCTGTTCTTATTGCCTTGTTATCTGAACTTCTGCTCTGCGCTTCAATTGTCAGGAGGAGTCAACTCCCTGGCAGACTTAGACCGTGTTGAGACTTTAGGGCATGGCAAGGTGGACCTTACCATCGGAAGCGCGCTGGATGTCTTCGGGGGCGATCTCTCCTATGAAGAAGTGTGCGCTTGGCACAACAGCCATAACCCTACGTCGGAATAAGAAGTTAAGCGGCTAGAGTAGAGGTATAGGGCGTGGAGTGACTTGGCTGACCAAGGCGAGTTATTGAATATTGAATCGACCCGGCGCACTGATTTTCGAGGTCCGCAATGACGCCACGTGCGTATTATGTATTATGCCCCGTGTGTCAGAGATCGAAATGAAAAATCAACCATAACCCATAACGCTAAGGACACCAATGAAGAAAAGGGCGCAGAGTCCAAATCCCAAGTCCTACTGACCTAAGTCCTATGGTACAAGTGCGCTTCGTTACTTCGACTGGCTAGAGAAGAACTCGACTCATAAATGTAGGATATTATCTGAATGGCCAAAACAGACGAACAGGCCCGAGAACCCAAGAGAACCTTGCTTCTTGGCTTCTTGGGTCTATAAGAAAATTTTCATTTTTTTGGTGCGAATGGAACCCAATTCAAAAAGCACACCACTTATTGTGTCAAGAATTTGCACATAATCCCACAACCGACGCCACGCAAGACTATAAAAATGGCTAATGGCTTTATATTTGATGGCCTCTTGGACTTATGGCTTCAGGAGCTCCAGGGCCTGTGCGACGTGGCCATCTGTTAGACCCACTGATGGGTCGGTCTGAAATTGAGAGACAAGAATGGCAGCGTAATTAGACTGAAAGACTTCAAAGAAATTTGCGACAAAGCAATAATGCTCATAATGAACCTGGATGAAATGTGCTAACAATTCAGCATCAGCGGCATCCACACGATCGTCCAAGATAACGAAGTGCGTGACCTGCAGTTTTAACGAATGATTCGGCATCAAACATAACCAGATGATAAGTTCATCAATGAAATGGAGCAGAATTCTGGGAACACCAAGAAATACCTGAGGATTTTGCTCCAAAAAGTAACGAATTTCCGCGGCCCTCGTTTTGAACTTTGGAACACCAGTTATCGAATCGGGGTGCAGCAGGTGCCGCACCTGTGCACAGTGCCAATTGCAATTGCGCGCGAAAGGTCAAGAGTAGTTATCATCGCATCAAACAGTGACAGAAAAACTAACCACCGATCGCAGAACGCTAGGGTCACCGGGAGTAGCTCCTGCGACAAGATTGCCACAAACACCGTGTCTGTCGATAATGTAAGCCACGTAGCCCTCAAATGGTCGCCAGAAAGTCGACAAAATTATTTGGGCAGGAGCGTTGTTGTCTCCTACTAGATTAGCTGCTCCCTGTTCAACCTGAGATGCGCCGCAGTCGCAGTGCTGATAGTCGGAAGTGCGAGTACGCGTACAGGGCCGGCCACCACGCTCAACAATAGCTTTCAGGCGCTTCACTAGTTCAGGCACGAGAGTAACTTGTGCAGCTCGTTGGGTACGGTTCAAGACTCCATCGATATCTAGAAACACCACTCGAGAGCCTACGGGAGGCCGCCTCTGCTTGGTTGCCCACCTTCGAGCCATGAGCACGGCAGCTGAGAGGGTAGCTGTGGCAAGCGTGACAGCGCATACTGTCTTAACATCTCGCATGATATTATGCCCAATGGAACGTCGGCAGTTTAAGCTAGCTAGTGCTGAATTTAGCATGCTACAATAATATGAAGCTGATGTATCTAATCAAACCCAGCCAGACTTTCAAAGCTCTATGGAGCCTCTTAGCTTGTAAGCTTTGACTACTTGTTTGCTTTTTACAGTAGCTCCTTATCCTTAGCCAGGTGCAACCGAACCGTTTACGCTCTGAAGCTCTGAATTATTTTCTTCTCTGAATTTTGGCAGTTCGCCGTTCGTCGTACTGTACAGTACACAGCAACCTTCCTTACAGTAACTTGCTTGTACTTAAGACTGTAAGCTGCAAGCTGCAAGCTGTAAGTCCACGCTGCACACCACGCACCACGCAGCACCTGCACCTACGCACTGCCTGTATTTACTTCTCACAACAATAAAAGTAGTATTAAATGAAAAGAATCGCAATACTAGTAACTAGTACTATTGCGGTTAAGTCTAGGTTTTTGGGAGACTATTAACTAGACTAGACTAGACTAGATAGACTAGACTAGGAGCTTGGGACATATGGTTCCTTTTTATTAATGCATTCCACATGTGCAAATACAAATGACCTCCGAGAGCGTGCTACTTCTTCCCTTGCCTTTCATTGCACAGGGGAGTATAATCTAATCTAATCTAATTAATAATTTGTAATCAGTAAAATCGGAATCGGAATACTTCAAAGGCCGCCCTCTAAAATAAAATGCACTGCACAGAAATTAGAGGCAAGTGTAGCACTCTATGACTTCAGGCAAGGGCAAGTGCATGGGTTCAGTTGCTGGTCAAATGCATTTGTCCTACACACGTAGCTGGGCGAAAGCCTCTCGACGGCACGGCGTTCCCCGCCTCCTCACTAGGCGCTTCCTGTGAGCTTAATAGTTGCCCCGGCCATTGGAAGCAAAAGTCGAAGGGTCAAAGTTGCGCCCGAGTCCGCCACGACCGCCGCCGCCGAATCCGCCACCTGCCCTTGCGCTGCCGCCGGCACCTGCTAGCAATTCAGCCATCTCATCGTCCATGCCTCCACTGCTTCCTCGGCCCCGGCCCTTGCCTCGCTTCCCCCGAAACAGGCCACCGCTGCCCCCCTGTAAACGCACCACAAGCGAAAGTTTTTAAGAGATAACAGGTGAAACGGTCAAATTGGGGTATGCCTGGATAATATCAATGAAAAATATGATGAAACATTTCAATGCAACATCGAAACAAAGGACTTCAAATCTTTACCCGGAAATACTGGTACCCAAAGACGGCAATGAGGCCGACGATCATCATTGGCCCCCGCATCCAGTTCACATCGCTCTTGGGTGGGTCGTACGGCAGAAGCGCTTCCAAAATCTAGGGTTGGTTAGAAGCAAATACAAGAGGAGAGGGCATGGAATGATACAGTGTGTGAGTGAAAAAGGTAATTTTGATACACGTTTGAAGAACAAGACAAGAAATGGAGGATATAAGCGCGTGTGTGATCATTAAAGCATCTTACTTTGAGTTGACTTGGTCCACTTGCATCGAAAGCGCTTGTCTCTGCATCATCATTGCCGCAAGCAGGCGAGCTGGCGACAGCTATGAGCACTTCCGGCAGTTTTTGAGCGGCAGTCCCGGGCACAGAGGCTGCTGCTGGAGCCGCTTTTAGGAGTGCAGTGCCAGCTTTGCAGCTAGCCTTAGCCGATGAGGAAGGAGGCTCCATCTTGCCGAGGTAGGTCACACCAGCGGATTCGCGCACTGCCGTGGTGTTGAAAAGGAGAAGGCCTTGGGTTGGGGTGGAAATGAGAGCATATCCGCGCAGTGGGATCACCTGAGCATATAAAATGGATGAAAAATCATAATTAAAGGAGAAGAAAAAAATCAATTGTAGCGAAAATCCATGAACAGATTATAGACTGAAAGACGTATGCAAGTGGCTGACCTTCAGTGCTGCACCTTCCTCATCTTCACTTCCCTCTACGGACGCCTCAGAAGACGAGAGGAGGTTGGCGCCGGTGTGTGGCAATTTATACAACTTCCGGCAGGCCATGGTCTGCCCTTCCACCTTAGACTTGGTGTTGTACAAAATCACTTCCCCGCTGCTGTACGCCACGTACCTGTAGTATGTATTTAAATTTGCGTTTAGTACTTCATATAGTCGAGGTTGAGGTGTAGAATGTGAGAAATTCGCCCAGGCATAATGCGAAGTGGCATGAGAAGACACATAAGAAGGTCTCGTATTCGCTTACAAGTGCGCTGGTGAGAGCTGGTCGAACCCCAGTGCAACCGCGTTGGCGACAGCCGAGCCTTTGCAGAAGTTGGAGGCGGCAAAGGTGAAGCGCGCAGTGGATAGGAAGCTCACGCCCCCTGATTCCGCCACCGCCAGAGAGGCTCCCTAAATATATTGACATAATGCAAACAATTTAGACACACGCGAAAGGCAATGGCGGTGAGCCTTATTTATTTGAGTCCTGGGCATATGGGATGTGTGCAGGAATCGCAATTGTATATTCAAACCAACTTTCTTCTTTTCTTCTTCTTCTTAGCGTCACGCCAGTGTCTTTCTCTTCATGTCCCTGACCTGCCTACGAAGGTCGCGCGCATAATCGCCGGGGCGGCCTAACTTCGTTGATCGCGCCATGGTGCCGTTGCGCGCAATCGCATAAATCCCGCCGCTGCCGTCGGCTACCGCCAGCATCTTCACTTGCGCCGTGGTGCCGTCCCCTGGGTCACTTGAGCTGGCCTGCATGCGCGCTTGGTACATGCACAGCGCAGTGACACGAGCTACGTGTGGGGAGGCATTCTCATCGTCGTCTTTGACCACTGCTGCTGCTGCGGTGTCATCGCCACCATCGTCAGAAGCAGTGTCTTTCTTGGCAGCAGCTTTCTTGTTGCGAGCGAGGATAGCCAAGTCGTTAGTATAAACCGTAAATTCACGCTCCACCACGACTCCAAGGCCCTCGACGGTGCGAAAGACAGGCTCCAGGGGCAGGATCTGGTTCGGTAGCGGTAATTTCGTTTCCGGGTCCTTTTTCACCTGAGAAAAGAAAAAAAAGAGAAAGATCAGAGGGGTCAATGTGTGGAGAAAAAAGATAAAGCGCGTATGGTATCGCGAAAGGTTGCTCAAGTAGCGACTAATAATGAGGTCAGTGCAAAAATGCGATCGACGATATTGTCTTGATGCACAAACCTTGAGCTTCTTGCCAGCGATCACATTGTCATTGCGCCACAGCGTCACATTTAAGAGGCTGACTCGACCATCGGATGTGCCCAGCGCCAAGTATGGTTGATCGTTCGCGCTGGTGCCAGCATCGAAGTACAGGTGACTTACTTCCACTGCTCGCTGGGATGAGTCCGCTGACGGCGCATACACGTCGGCTGGGAGCGCCAATAGCACCTGTCATAAGGGGTCGAGGAAAGGGATAAGACACAAATACGCTGTGTGAGAGAGAGAAAAAACTAATAAGAGAGCAAAAAGACTGAGGAAGCACAAACTTCACGTGCCTCTCCACGCTCTGAGTCAAGAATGAAAAGCTCGCCCGAAGCATCGACGGCAGCCACCAGCGAGAGGAAAGTGTCGCTCGAGGAGCTCCGGCTAGTGACCGCGCCGCGGCTGTTGCGGGTGGCCGTAATCCGAGTCTTGAAAGGGAGCACGCAGGTGGCCACGATCGTAGAGTTGAAGGGCATAGCTGCACGAGCCAATAAAAGGTCCGTCATATCGGATCCCTGAAAATAGGGCCAAAATTGAACAAAAAGTACGTATCAAGGTAGGTGAAGTCTTTAACAATTTTCACTATAAAATGATGAAGACGTACGTTTCAGATATCAGACCGCACCACACAAAAATCTAAACGAATCAAAGTCAAAAGGAGCAGTTCGTCAACGCACCCGCGTTTCTCTTTGCGGTGCTTCATTCTGCGTCCATTCTTGGCGTGATTCAGGTGCCCATGCTGCCTTAGGTTGGTTTACGGAAGGACGTGCCACGCGAGCGAGCATCGCCTCAAGAGGTGATTCCGCTTCAAATCCGTCAGGGAGGCTGAAGAAAAAGGCAGTAAGCGCAAAAAAAAGCGAAGAAGTACATGAAAGGCAAAGCACAAATAATGTGCTTCCGTAGACTACTCCTGTAAAGCTCACCTTTTCCCAGCAAGCACGTGTTTGCGCATACTTTCCAGGAGCTCTACTTTCTGCTTTTCTAGAGTAATCAGTGCCTCTAGCTCTGACAATTCCCGGTCGATAACCTTCACCACTTCCGCGTGGGTGCCAGCTGCTTCTCCAGTAGGACCAACCACGGTAGCGACCTTTTAGGAAACGTGCAATGGTATTCCTAGTAAGGCCGCAGAGATAACGATGCACGCATGTGGAAAGAACTTACATTTCCATTATCGCTGACCGCTGCTTCGAGGGCCCTAGCGGGAGCGTTCAGCATAAGAGCAACCGCGAAAAAGACCTTCATTTTCGCTTTCACCACACTTGCTTGCGTGCATTGCTTTGAGTACAAAAATGTATACCCCCCGTATGATCATGTCACATAACGCCCCGGCGGGGGTGAATTTTATCCCTTTTTTTTCTGTTTTTGGCACATGCCCCGCCGAGGGGTCGGAATTAGAAGGCTAACAGGTAGAGGCAAAACCCAAGCAGCTTAAATTAAGTAGTGAATAAGGCGCGAATCTTCGAGTGGCAATGGAAGTGCGCCTTTTTACCTATTTTGCCTATGTTACCTCTCCACCCCACCGGCACATCGCCATCGCCCCTGCTCCTACTCCTGTACTCCTGCTCCTGTATCCCGTTACCTCATAATGGTGGTGTTAGAGCTGCATTTTATGCCTGTGTAGCAATTCCCAGGAGACCTAAATTTTACATCTCACCTAGGAAATGGCTTAATGCGTTTGAGAGTAATACATGAAATATGGATAGATAAACGACTTACAGTAGTTTGAGATTCCCTCGAAATGTTTTCTCTGCGCCTTAATCCGCCTTTTTCCTTCTAGGTGATTTCCGGGCACGTGGTTCGTGCGTTGTTTGTCCCTGAGCTTTTTCGATTGGAACAGACTCCGAAGGTCCCGCTTTGTAAGTGCTCTCGACACGCCAACTTGGTGGAAGTCCACAAGCCCTTGCAAGCATGCACCAAGCTGCCCTTGGGCCAGGCGCCGTAGAGGCCTTAGCAGTGTTCTTGTAGGCGTGCTGCAACAAACCAGCTGCAACCAGGGCCACGATAGGGGCCTCGCGCTTGGGGCAAACTTCAAACTTCCACACTGCAGTCCAAATTGCAAATAGTTCGAGCAGCCAAATTCCTAGGACGAACGTAAAAGTTGTTATTTTGGACGTAGGTTTTGGTTTACCATGTCCTGCTCGAAGTTCGAGGCCGCGCCAAGCGCAGACCAAGCGACTTATGAAGTATGAGAACGGCAATAACAACAGAATTGTGCCAAGTCGGCGCCACTTGGTCCCACCAATACGATTGTCGAGCAGTTGTTGCGCCGTCTTCACACCTTCCTGGAGGCACCCCATTTTAGGGTCACTCAGAGTGGCAAATGTATCGAGCGAAAGGCGGTCACCTTCGCTTTCAACAAGTCTTCCAATGAGACTAACAACGCTCGGATGTTGTACTTTGAAATGAACTCGGATGTCTCCTGCGTTGCACGAGGAAACGAAGTCTCCAATCTGCCAATCAAAAAGCGTACCTTCCAAACTTTCCATGAGATACTTAGTAGCCGTCGTTGCAGCATCTGCATTGAAAGTCGAAAAGAAGTACCCGTTTCCGATGTAATAAAAACCTTCTTTTTCTGCTTTCGAGTGCTGGAATTCTTGAAGGGACTGCAAGGGTTCTACACGAGATGAACGGGGCTCAATCCAGGAGCTTAATCTTGACCACATAGAGCCGGTCTCGTATTTTTCAAAGCTTCCAAAATCTACCTTGGACCACGGTGATTTGTTTTTCTCTATCAAGCCAGGCGAAAGAGATATTTTTGTCGGACTTCCTTCGGCTGTTTTTGCTTGTAAAAGTGCGTCCGTTGAAGGTATGTATTGCGAAGGGAAGGGGTCTCGCATAGGATTGTAATGTGCTCCTGGTTGATTGAATGCTATGGCGTTGATTCGAAAAGGCCGCCAGGTTTTAACGTAATCAAAGTGTGACGCTGTAATGCAGTCGATGATCTCGTCTTTCGTCGAGCCATCTTGCGCGAATAGAGACCGCTGGCAAGGTGCTCCTCGTGCTGTCGATATTGTTTGAGCCCACTACAATGTAAACATAATTAGTTGTTGACAAACAAACACATATCACAAGATTCTAAGTTTGGTTCAACAGATCATGAACAAAAAGATGTCCTTACCTGGCAGTACTCTGCTTGTCGAATAAGAGCCAGCCCATGATCTAAGTGAACCTGCACAAGTTGAAATTCGGTAAAAAGTCGAAGAGCAATTACCATTACAAAAAGATCGAAGCACGCGTGCGCAACATTAATTCAAGAAAAGGTTTGACCTTGAAATCTGTGTCCTCCACGGATGAGGTGTAATTTACTCCTTGTAGATGTACGATGTCTCCGGCTTGACTGCTGCCGAATTTAAAAGCCGTCACATTTTGAGCGACTTCATGAACGCTTTCGCTGACATTTCGATACTGTTTTTCGCTGAAGTATGCAAAGATTGGAATCGAAACTAGGAAAGTCACAGCTCCCAGGAGCTTCAAGACTCCAAAAAAGCCTGATTCTTCGCCGATGCGTAAATAGGTGCGGCCGCGTCTCAAGGAATCGAACATTTTCAACAAGTGGTTGAAATGCACTTGACACAATAGAAGATCTGTCAAGAACTATCATGTCCAAAGCTAAGCTGTTCCAATTTTGATGGCATTGTGTGAGAAATACGGCAAAGTACTCGCATATCGATTCTTAGCTTTTATTCATTCAATCCAATTGCCGCTTTCACTACATTTTGAAAACTTTTTCGTTCTTAGATAATTACTTAGTAGACGGACATCAATACAAAAAAATAGAGATGCGCATTTGTGAAATTAAAAAGTGTGGCGTTACTTTTTGTTATCTTAGTAGTAAAATTATATTGATGTAATTAGCGAAAACTTTCACTTGGCGGGACACAGTCACTTTCATTTTTAAAAAAAAGGCTTGCAATTTAATTCTTCTGCCCAGCTATGAATTTTCGAACCTTAAACACCTGAGCTAATTAAGCACTACTCTCAACTACTTTGATGCTTACCATAATGAATTTAGAATCCATTTGCCGCTCACTCACAGCCCTTTCGCCATTCATAGTTTCCATTGTTCTTCGTGTATCATACTTGTACTACAGTAGTATACAAGGCTCGTATCTTTCCTAGGGTACTTTCATGTATAATGCGGTTGCGAAGCTTGATCCTTACGTGAAGATTTATTCAAGCGCCTTCGAAGTTTCCATCAGCAGGTGTGCTCGTTGCATGTGCTGCGTGAACCTCCATTATACCTTCCACCACCATATCTCACTTCCGCGAGACTCTTCCGCATTCTTGGTATGGACTGCTACTTTCATAATTGGATTCTTCGTTGGGCTGGCCATGTAGCACGCATGCCCATGAGCCGGGCGCTGCGGCAGTTACTGACTGGTTGGGTATCACATTCTCGATCGATTGGTTGTCCACAGATGACTTGGACGGCAGGACATTGGATAACGCGCTCAAAAGTAAGGGCATTTTCAAGGAGTTCGATGAGTGGATCGCCATTGCCAAGGACAGACCGAAGTGGAGATAGCTGACTCACTCCACTCCCAGACCTCCTAATGCCTGATGGCTGAAGGGCACCTCGAGAGTTCATGATTGCAACTGCTTTACACAAAAGGTCACTCAGCCTGAGCTTAGTCAGATTTGTTCTGAAGTTAATACTTTTCGGTTGCTATATGTCACGGTAGTGTTACTTTGTATTTGTGGAGTACCCAATAGACTAGGCTAGACTTGCTTCCATTGTAATTGTTACTTGCTAGGCTTCCTGCACACGCAGACTGGAGGGCTCTTCTGAGCTCTCTCGCCAAGGGCTGACTGGGTTTAGTAAGTAGCAGGCTGGGTGCCTTCTAATTTTTAAGAGTGATAGAAAATACGAAACTTTTGGCCCTCTGGTACTCCCCGAGGAAGTAAGCTCACTTTACTTATAAATCAAATCAGGATCCAATGCGCATCAATCAGAAGGGAGAAGGGGAATTCATACATCCCTATACTTCTCTATCTCTCTGGCTATCGAACGGGAAAAAAAATACACAACACTGGTTCGTTCAATCCTCTACGACTTATGACTTCATAGTGTACTTCGCACTTCAACGCGAAGCAATGGACACCACCACTTTAACCCAATCCTTGTTCTCCGGTTGGGAGTTCTCCAGCACACCGGCCACGAAGCCATCTTTCGCTGCCGCTCCCGTCTGTTCATGACGCACAGCAAAAGGAAACAAAAGGAAGCAAAAGAAAATAGGCGGTGGTGCTCGTGGTACACATCTAGATTTTCGGCACATCTATCCCACTTCCAACTACTACTTTATCTACTGGAAGAACAACAGAAGACTGTTACTGTCACCTCCCTCCCTCCCTCCCTCCCTCCAATCACACACACCTTGGCGCGCATGTCGCTGACGTTCACATCGGCCGCGGAGGTCGAAAGGGACACTACCACGTGCTGTTTCTTGAACGGCGAAGGGCCAAAGGACCAGGCCACGAGCATCACGGCGCCGCCGGGAGCCAGGGTGCGGTAGTGCTCGTTGAAGCTGCTGCTGGATTTCAACAAGTGACAGGCTTGACCTACGCGCAGATGCGGCTCGCCCACCTGAGATAAATGCCCCCAAGAAGAGAGACACATTCGCAACAAGCATATGTACAAATAATAGTTATTACACATAAGGCACGCCACAAGTTCCTCATCTTAAAAGGCAAGAGGAACAGGTCGAGTCTACTACATGCACTTCCTGCACAGTTGCACGCTACTCAGTACTGCGACGTACTTGAATGGGATCCGTCGACTCGTTGAGGAGCAAGAGCACGGCCACGCGCTTCGAGGACATGAGCTTGTGCGTGCCCGTAAATATACGGCAAAACTTCCAGGCCACCCCGTCAAGCGCACCCTTGGTGACAGCCGTCATAGTCACTGTACTAGTAGTGGAGGTGACAGGGGAAGTGGGTTTACGGTTTGAAGCGTTGAGCGCGTCGAAAAGCTCCTTTTTGGACACCTTATGAGAAAAGAGAGGGAGCACATGAGAAGGAGATACCGAGAGACTAAGCAAATGTGGGAGTGAACGTAGAGGGGCCACGATTTTTGATATCAAAAAGAGGGCAAAGAGAAGGAAGAAAGCCACGAAAAGGAGAAGAAAACAAATGTCAATACACACCTCGAGGAGTTTCCGCTCGTCCAGGTTAACTTCTGCTGACGATAGGACCATTTTATTCGGGGTATTCGCTGAGCCAAACACATACACCTCTCCTCCTCCTCCGCTGCCACCACTGGCACTGCCACCACCACTGGCGTTGTGTGGCTTCGCGCTTCCGCACGCTTCGCAAGCCAGGCTCAGAGGGCTGAGGTTGTGCAGAGTGCAGACGGGGCAGGTCCAGCCCTTGTCGCTGGCGGCTTCGTCACTGCTTGGGTCTGCGGCGCTGTCAACTTCTTGCGGCTCGGGCATCCCGCGGGGGTCGGCCATTAAATCGCGCCGGGACCATATTAGGGCATAGAGCTCATTGGCGGCCTTGGCCGTTGGGCACCGCAGTACGAGGGCGGGGGTGTTGGTGCCAGGTAGAGTGGCGTTGGGCGCAAAGCCTAGGTTCTGCAAATAGGCGGGAGGCTGGAAGAAGGCGAGGCCTACACAGTTCTCGGCCAATGGAATCGCTTTCACCACCGCACCCCACTGGATGGTCATCTGATCGGGTAGTGTAATGGACAATAAGACGCATTTTGGGCAGGAAAAGAATAAAATGAGGGCGACAACCACAAAGAAAAAGATGTAAAGCGAACAAAAGGTGTAATAATTTAGGGGAGGAAACGAAGTATGAAGAGTGGCTATACCTTAAAAAATCCCCTGCTACTGCATCATTTTCGCTAACTTACCTCTTGAGGTTGGAACGCTTCTCGCGTGCCAGGGCTACCAGGGCCGTTGCTCCAATATGCTTTCAGGAATAAAGTGCGCCACGTCACCACCACTTGAAGCTCTAAACCTCCGTACACGCCCGTCGAGTGCGGCAAGAGCACGTGACCTACGTAAGCGTTGGCAGCCTCGTTTTTCGCCAGCGGCGCATCACTGGAAAGAAGGAAGAAGGCGATGCACGAGGTAAAAACATGTGGATAGAATGAGGTCATGAATACCCAACAAGAGAGAGACAAAGGCGCGTCAAAAGGAAAGAAGGTACACTCCAATATGAAACTAGGAATGTCATCTCACCGAAAGTATTCATCCCAACTTACACACCCTTATACAATCGCCTACCTCACAGCATTTGCTTGAGCTGACGCCGCGACGTCATCATAAGGCACAATCACCATGCGGTTAGTCGCAGGCCGCAGGGGAATCGCCCGTCGCTGACGCTGCCACGCAGGGCGCTCGTTCTGAGACGCTTTGGCATCCGAGACGTCACTCACAGTGGTCACGAGCGAAGTAACCCCTTCGCTGACGCCCATGACTGGCTTCACGACTAAACCTGCTACGCCTCGCCCGACGCCCTTGAAGAAGCCCCCAACCCCTTCCTTCTTGGCGCCTTGCATGGGGGCCTTGAACAGACCCCCAATCCCGCTGGTGAAACCCCCAAGCACGTTTTCACCGGCATCTTTGAAGCCTTGTTGCACGGAGCTGCCTTCGCGCGACACATCTGCTTGTTTGCGCAATTTCGTCTCGCGGGCGGCGGCATACTCATCGTCAAAGGCTAGCATCCCGAGCTGCTTGTTCACCGTGCCTGTAACCCCCGCGACCGAAGAGCTCACGCCGTGCACCACACCTGACACGAAGCCTTTGCCACCTCGCCCCATGCCCTTGATGAACTCCTTAGGACCCGCCACCGCGCCCTGCATTGGCTCGTAGAACAAGTCCTGCACGCCGCCGCCAACGTTCGAGGCCAAATCCACGGGATTGCCGAAAGCCGCCTGTCATAAGAGGGAGAAGAAGAAGAAATACATGTAAAATGAATGACTAGAAACATGTAGAAGTTCCACCGAAATTGTAGAAATGCAAAATGAGCACCCTCAGAAGTGTTGCGTGACTACATGTGTAAGCTGCATGTGACATGTACGTGTGCTCCTCAACTACACTCACCATCGAGCCAGCTAACTTCAAAAGTTGGCCTTTGGCTGCGCGCAAATAGTGCCGTTGCAGGCTCATCGCAATGCTCGAGGTGGCCTCAATAGCATCCACCACCGTGAAACAGTTGAGCCTTACAGGGCTGCGAGAGACCGAGGCCATGTTCAAGAGCAGCCCTTCGCGCAGCTTGTTCACGCCTTGCTTCTTGTCGTCCAAGCTCCCTGATTCACTGCTCGCGTTCTGGAGGAAAGTCACCAGGACCACAATCGGGTGCACCTCTAGATGCATGAAGTGCAGGCGAGCCCCTCTGGCTGCCAGCACACAAGCCTCAACGTCGACCGACGCCAGAGGAGGCGTGCAGCGAAGAGAAGAGGCATGGTTCCTAGCCCACAGCGCAGGCCTCGCGTTGGGTAGAGATGACGCGCGTCCATTGGCTAAAGTTTGCAGAGGTGAAATGGCTTTGAGCAGCTTGTTCACAGTCGGCATGTCAAGCATCAGGTCTAAAGGCAGGAGGCGCAACGCGAGGTAGGGCACCGTCTCTGCGCCCCGCATCACAACGGTCAAACTCAGGAAGGGCACGCCCTGAGAATCTGAAGAGCTGCTGCTGTCGGCAACGTCAAATTTGTCGTCGTTGGCTTGCGAGGCTGAAGCACCTTCAGGGCCTGGAGCAATCAGCTTGTTCTTCGGTGGGAGCTGCGGCCGGCCAGCGAGGGCAACTGGGAAAGGAGCACCTCGAAGAAGGTTGTCGAGCTGTAGGCGCCGCACCTGTGATACATGGAAAGATGGAGAAAATGAGTGCAGAAATAGTGAGTGAAGTGAGGATGAGCCATCGAATGAGCGGAACATTTCGAGCAACGACACGAAGAATAAACGGCTTCGCGACAAGAAATGCGTCGAAACAAGAATGCCAACACACGCCCTATAAACTCATACCTGCAGCGCGAGGTCGGACTGTTGGGCGTCGGTATCATGCGTGGCCGTGAAGCTCACGCCATTTGCCACTAGGTACAGGATCTCTCTCCGCATCGCAGGCAAGCCAGACCCATCAAGCCCTAATGCGCTGTCGCCATAGTCATCCACCACCGAAAGCCCCACTCCTTGAGGCAACACCACTTCCAGAGACACGCTGCGATCGCTCTTGCGGCCTGACGAGCGCTCCGCTCGAAAAGCCTGAAGGACTTTACCGGCGGGCGCAAACAGCAGCAACCGTGTGCCCCGCACCGGCACCACCGCAGCTGCGGAGACCAGCGCTCCACTGTCAGGCGCGATGAGTCGCTTAGGCTTCGCACCGGCGCCGGCCATCTCCAGCATCTTGAAACAATGCTCGGTTTTCTTCATCTTGCCACCACCACCGCCACCACCTACCTTGCTTACTTTGGTAGTGATCTCCTTGCCCATCGATTGAAAGACTCCGCTATTGGATTTTTTCACAACAGCACCGCCGCCGCCGCCAGCAGAAGGAGATGAAGCAAGCGGTGACACAGTACCTTGGCTGTCATCCTCATCTTCATCGTCTTCAAATTCAATACCACCGTCATCATCAGTGGCATTGGCGCCAGAATCGGAGCCAGAAAAGGAGGAGCTTGACGGCAGCACACGCGCGACTGCATCCGTCAGCGAGGCTCCAGAAGAGCTTGAGCTTCGATCCGAGACTGCCTGCACGGTCGCCCACACCTCCTTGGGGAGTGAGGCCGGCGCTAGCCATCCAAAAACCATCGACTCGCCTGGCTTAAGCACCCACCGCACGAGGGGCACTCCGGGCACAGTGCGAGTTGACGAGGGGGCAGCACCCTGGCGGAGCACGAGCGGCTCCCTGGTGTCATTTTGAACTGCGAGCACTGGCACCGCGCGCGCTGTGTTGTCGCTCTTGCCAACTCCTCCCTGCACAGCCAAAGAGGAAGAGGGGCCGAAGCGAGCAGCCGCGCTTTGGTTCTTCGGCAGCCTCTCGATGAGCACGTTACTCGCGGAATCCTGGTGGTCGTCCGCGAGTTGCACTTCCACCTGAACCACCGTCAAGGTATGCGCGTCTAGGGCGATCGGTGCCCCAGGGGAAGGAGCTAGAGTGTCACTCGGCGGCAGCCACAGAGGCGTCGCACCAATGGCTTCGATGTTCACGCCGCCGAAACTCCACGCTGTGCTGAGGCTGTCTTCCTCATTGCTTTCAGGATCCAAAAACTTGACCAACAATCGCTTAGGGGCTTTGGCGTTGGACCAGTGATAGAAAGCTTTCCCCCTCGGGGGCACCGCCACTACATGTGCGCCGTCGTCCGGGGACGTGCCCTCTTGCCGGACCAGTAAAGTAGCCCTAGCATCGGGGTTGAGAATCGCGAAACGAGGGCAGATGCGCACTACTTTGGAGTTCTCAAACGCTCCCACTCCTTGCGTGACCTCATAGCACAACTCCACACTCCGCTCGCCACACTCGATGGAGAACACGTTGTCCGCCTTGGCGGTTGTGATGCCGATGGCGAGCACCGAGGAGCAGGCAGGTTCGCTGCGCTGAGAGCGGGCAGAGCGTGGATCGAGGGAGGGCCGTGCAAAAGGAGTGTTCGTGGGCAAGGCTACCACAAGATGATCTTTCGAGGACCGCAACAGCGACAGACCCCCTTCGCCCAACGCCCAACCCTCCTCGTAAGGAGTGTCACTGGTGCCAGCTTCGCCGCCTGCTGCTGAAGCAGCGCGAGCATTCTTGTTGCCCTTGTTGTCCTTGCTTCGTGCTTCCTCGGTGAGTGTTTGCAAAGCAGACACGCCGTTTCCACAGGGGACTGACCCAGGCTGCTTGGCTTGAAACCCGATCATGTTCTTGCGCCCCCCACATGTAAGCCCTAAGCCGCTGCGATCAATGACCCAATGCCTTGCAAACACTTCCACCAAGATCCGCCCTTGAGACGGCTCCGTCACCAGCACCGACACAGCAAACGTGCGTCCTGGAGGGCTGGAGCTTCCGTCGCTGTTGACTCCCCCGTACCCGTCGCTAGCTGCTGCACTGCCAGACTTGTTTGCTTGCTGCGTGGCATCCGACAGGCCGGGCGCATACCCGTCTTCCATCTCGAGCACGCTCGCCACTCCCTTGCGACCTTGTTCTAGCAACACCTTGAGATCGTCACCCCCCAATGCCAAGCCTTTCCAATGGTACTTGCCTAGTTTCAGCGCTAGCCCTAGGCTGGGGTCGCGCCAGTGTGCCGCTCTGCAGACCCTTGCTTCCCCTCCTGGTAACAGGTTCCCGCTGGCCACGCCCTGTCCGATCGCAGGCACTGTAGAAAGAGGCACTTGCGAGGTGCCGAGGCAGTAGTCGAGCGAGCAGGGAAGCTTGTTGCTGATCGCCACAGGCGCGTGCATCTCAACCGTAAGTAGGCAGCGGGCGCGGTCTCGGCTCGAGATAGCACCAGCGCCTTCGCTGCTGCCACTGCCACTGCTTCCTGAGGCAACAGCAGCTTGGTGGAGCGAGTTGGCAGCGTCGTCGAGGCGATAGGAGAAGCACACGAAGGGGCTAGGGAGGCGAGCGTTGGCAGAGGAAGGGGCTACAGGGGCCAGATGCGCGGTGCGATCCACGGCGAAGGTCGACTCCAGAGCGACCAGTGGGATCTACAGGTAGACACAATGATTGAGAAAGAGTGGATGTCGCATGAGCGCAACATAATTTCGTGACAGACACTCTATGTACTACTACATGTGCAGGAGTAATCCATGCAAACAGCCTAAATCTCACTTTGTCCACTGGCCACCCATCGCGGACAGCATCCGAGGAGGAAGTGACTGCATCCTCGCTATCTTCGTCACCATAACCACCACCACCGCCTGCGTTCGCCGCCACGGTAGCCCCT
>Ga0307982_1001626_pt1 | contig 18297 bp, 20 predicted proteins | sample OrgLakmetagen989_FD_201847 | JGI IMG/M metagenome (GOLD analysis project Ga0307982, IMG submission 201847) | Saline water microbial communities from Organic Lake, Antarctica - #989 | ecosystem: Environmental > Aquatic > Non-marine Saline and Alkaline > Saline | place: Antarctica: Organic Lake... | reverse complement strand
CCACGCACCACCAGGGTATACTGAATTCCACTCGCTCGAACGAGATTGTAAACCCGCCACATTTTGCGCATTTGTCCAAAGTGACCCTTTAAAAACACTTCTTGGCCATTCTTCTCTTTCAACGCCTCGAAGAGCCATGGGTTGTCTTTTTGAAGACCCCTGTCGTGCTCTTCAAAGGTTTCTTCAGCGAATGCTTTCGTGTTCGGATGCGAGCGAGCCAAGTCTCGAGACACGCTGTAAAGTGGGTTGAGGCGATGGCTCCAAATGTCAAAATACAAGTCGACAGCGCCGCCGGAAGCCTGCACAATATTTGTTGTCCACGAGAAGAAAGTGGCAACAAAGTTACGCCGCAGTTCGCCAGAGAACATGACAGCGTAGCGTTCATTCGATGGAGGAGGGACCCAATGCTTTGCAGGCGATGGGGCTTGTTTCTTGTTCCACCACGAGCGCACAACAGCAGTTTCATTGGCTCGGGCCTGACGATACGTGCTTTTCCACGCAATGTTCTCACTGCAAGCCTCAGAACACGACGGGCCAAAGCCACAAATACCCTGGATAGTTTCACCTCCAGCTAAGCATCGCCCGTACGACGAAGTGCACTCACAGCAATGCGCGATTGTTTCTGGACATTGACCTCCAAATGCGAACGGTTGGTCGAGGTCTTGGCCACATACCAGATGACTTGAGAACACGAAAACTAAAATTAAAATGAGGGAGTAACGTCCTGTAGGATCATTGTTTGTAACTGATATAATCCCCATTCTTGGCAAACTGAAAGGCAGCGATTTCACTCGAACCCAGAGATACGTTGTAGCAACTGAAAGATAGGTTGTTGGTCTATGGTTGGGCGTGACAACCGAAGTGCTAAAAATTCTGACTGTATGTACAGTATGTGATTTCAAATCTGTGGGTGCGTCTGCCATGCAACGCCAATCATCTAAGTGAGTCATCCTTTCGATGCATTAGTTGTGGTAGCTCAAACTAGTGAAGAAAAGTCAGTGTGCGCTTGTTCTTGAGTCTTATAAGGACGAGCTAGACAAGACGTCTACTCGATGATACCATGGTGATAAGAGGTAGAGGATATATTATACGTATATGATCAAGTAATAAATGACACGTGCGTTGTGCATCTCGTCGTGCGTCAACGAGAAGAAAGTAAACAAGTAGGTAGGTAAAACAGTTTACAGATTCCCCCCTTTTGTGGAGTCTATGGTGAAATGTGTCTGGTGAAATGGATTTAACGAAGAAATCAAAGATCAAAAGCGACAAAAGACAACTCGAAGGGGAGAAGCACTAGGGGCACAGGTCAGCGAGATGGAGATAAGTGAGCCGATTGGACTTGAAACTGAGTTCGATGAATCTCGGCAATCGCTCAAAACAACTAAAAGGCGGTGAGTCATCTTAATCGCTTTTATTTTTGCTTATAGTTAGATGCACATACTACAGTAGTAGTAATATAGTATTCAACCATTTGCCACAGTAGAACCACCTTAATCTTTTGCTTCAGCCCTACTTATCATAATTGCTGAATATACCGTTTAGTTTATTCAAGCTGTTTTCTCGCGTACTTTTCGCCTTCACCCAAAGTAGACCTCGCCCGGCGTCAGCGGAAATAGCAGTGTCTCCCTTAGCTCAGGCCGACAGCCGATACGGCCGAAAGCTTGGCGACAACCGGTACTTCAGCAAGGAGCCCAGATGGTCAAGCAAAGAGGGTGAAGTGGGGGCACCTCAGTATTTGCTGAAGCCGCTGCGGTCGGAGCAGGAGTCGGCGTTTGGGACTTCTACCCGAGAGGACTGGGGTCGTATCATGGGCCTCATCCCTAAAACCAACCCAAACGCAGGTTTGTACTGTATTACCGTGCAGATATGAGCGTTCAAGCTCGTCATAACAGTCCTTCATGTCTCATCTGAAGCATGTAAAACTGCTCGCTCCTATTAAGTCGCCGGGTGCCATCGTGCTGTCAATCATCATTAGGCCCTGGCGCGTATCGGATCGTGGAAACGATGGTGCTGTCCTCGGAAATGCCGAGGCAAAGAACCGTGAAATTTCCCGTGGCGGAGCGGCCCTCAATGGAGCTGGGGACCCTGAGCCCAGGCCCCATTTACGACCTGGAAGGACGGTTCAAGTCTGGCCGGGATTACCCCAGCAAGATCATGCCAGGCTTCAACTTGGACAAACGTAAACCCATGGTGAGTGCGCGATGAGGGTAACAGGGAAGAAAGAAAAAACTTATTCTTGTAGTGCCGACTTTGAGTATGCATGGTATAATGCCCCTTTTATGCATGCGCACTGTTTAGGCCGTTGTTTTCTATTTATAGGAGAGCGAAGTTCAGTGTTTGGTGGGTGCATTATCTTCTACCCGTGTACCCGATCCCTCAACCTTGGTTCTGGCCTACCACCCTCTTTCGAGTGCGACCCTTTTCACTTTCTCCTTTGCTTATTTTGGGCAATTCATTTTAGGTCACGGCGGCCACCGAAGCGATGTACGACCCGCCATTACCGAAAGGCCTGAGCTGCACCATCAAGCAGCGGCGCACCCCTTCGAAGTTGAAAGCGGAGCAGAACGCCACCGCGCCCGCGCCGCACGACTACGACGTGGTGAAAGCTCTCGCCAAGCTCAACAAAGAGCCTTGCTTTTCCTTCGGCAAGGTAGCCAGAGCGTTACTTTCTGTTGATAATAATAATAATAATAATGATGATGATGATAATAGCGATGATGTTGACGATCTGCTTGCGCAGATGCATGATTTTGTTTGATTCTAAATGAACAGACACGACGTCTGTATTATAAATTATGCATGGCGCCTCAAAGTCCTTCTGCAAACTGCTCGTGTCATCATGTGGTCCAAAACAGGGAGCAGCGCGCTTCAAAGAAATGGACCGTATCAGCGCCATGGTGAAGCAGCTGGAGGAAACTGAGAAGTTGGCGGCGAAAATGGGCATGGACATCAACACGTCAACGAAATGATGCCCCCAGGCCTCGTGTGCATTCGATAAAGCAGTCCACCACAACCCATTTTTTGGGGGTGTGGGATGTGGGGCGCGCTTTGTTCTTTTAGCGAAAAATAATCTCCGCATCGGATTTATCTTGCCCATAAAATGAAACTTTCGAATACCACATACCAGGTAGCTGATAGCAATAACCAATAGCCACCAAAACGAAAATATTAGTAACCAAAAAACTCGCCGGGTGGCGCAGTGGAATTTCCCGCCCGTTCGATGTCCGATTTGAAATTTAAAATTTTGAATTATTCAAGTGTGATGGCAGATACGCGGAAGGAATATGCCCCTTCTGCCTAACTTTCTGTCTTTCTGCACGGCCCTTTCGCCCTTTCATATAAATGGAATTGATTTCGGGGCTTGGACATGTGCCACTGGAAGACAAACGGCTCATGCTTCTGTCAGCAAAAAAAAAGTGAACGTGGAAAGCCCCTTCCCGCAAGGAGCTGAAAGTCTGCCAGCCCCGAAGGCCTCCCTTTCAGAAATTTCAGAAATGCGACTGCAAACTTTTGCTCGCTTCTTTCTGCCTTCCTTTGCTTCGCTCCATTCCCACCAAAAGTGCGCGCCTGGCTCGTCACACTCCAACAGTTCTAAGCAGTGGAAATGTCGATGGACAGGATTTTGATGTCGTCGAGGGGCTTGTCCAGGTGGTTGCACTTGGCGTGCTCCATCATTTGCACCACGTCCATCCCCTTGGTCACGCGCCCAAACACCTGACACCAAAACAGGGAGAGCAGCGACAGGGGGGGGGGGCAGAAATAAGAGCACTCGTCCAACGCACTTTTCACTAATTTAAGCATGTTCATTGACTTCCTTTAAAGGTATCATTCATAAGGATCTTCGAGGCTGGAGTCAAAATGAGACTGATTTTTTTTTCCTCTTGCGCTCTTCATGCATGGCCCAGCGCGCTCTTGATTTTCAATTCGGGCTCTTCTTTCTGCCCCTTCATTACCGTGTGCTTGTTGTCAAGCCACGGGCAGGGCACCGTGGTGATGAAAAACTGCGACCCGTTGGTGTTGGGGCCGGCATTGGCCATGGACAGGGTGAACGGGCGGTCGTGGCGCAGGTTGCGGTGCAGCTCGTCCTCGAATTCGCCGCCCCAAATCGACTCGCCTCCGGTGCCGTCCCCCAACGGGTCCCCCATTTGCACCATGAAGCTCGGAATCACCCGGTGCACGATGGTGCCGTCGTAGTAGCCGTGGCGCGCGTGTACCTGTCGTTGGGGCGAATGGACAGATAGGAAGACATTTCGATGTACGAAGAAAATGAATCAGCACGAGGCATCTGCTAACTTTGGCTTCCTTTGAACGCCTACGCCAATTGAATACCGTAAAGTTCTCCACGGTTTTCGGGCAGAAATCGCCGAAGAGTTTGAGGTGCACGTCCCCCAGAGACGTGCGCAAAATCGCGTCTTTGCCCAGGACCGTGGACTGCTGCACTGCTTGCGACAACATCTGTGAAACAACAAGACGCAACGAAACCAACAAGGAGTTGCCTCAGAATTCGAAAAAAAAAGGAAGAGATCAATAAATTGACCCAAAGTTGACTTTAAAGTAATAAGAAAAAAAAAAGACAAAGTAGACTTGTTTCTTGAATCAATCTACGATTTGCATCACACCTCAGCCGTGGGTTTTTCGTTGAGCACGTCGCGGCCCGCCGCCAAATCGTCCGAGGCCTCCTCCGGGGGTGGCTCGCGGGCGCTGAAGAGGTAGAAGCGGTGGCGCTTGAAGGCGGTGGCCACCAGCATGGGGTCGGCCTTCGCGCTGTCGTCGTCCATTTCGGCGCGCGACTTGGGCTTGCCCCCCATCCGAGACTGGAGCATCTGCGACCCCACTTTGGGGGTACCCTGGTACAGGGCGAGGCTCAGGAACCGCTCCTGGTTCTCGGGCCGCCCCAGCACCCGCACCGCGCTGTTGGTCTCCAAGTTGATCACCTAAAGCCATAACAGTTGGTTGGTTAAAAAAGAGGGCAGAGAGGGAAATGAGATGCAAAGAGAAAGAAGCAGTAAAAAGCCTTAAAAAGCAAGCTTGCAAAAACATGTTTAAGAGTGCAAATGAGATTAGAGGGTTCTAGACAACAGCAGCTCCAGCGAAGCCCCACCTTGATGCCCGTGAGGGTCGTGTACGCCACAAAGTGGCCCGATTCGTCGAACACCGGGTTCGCGCAGCCCAGTCCTTCGGCAAAGCTGGTGGCGGCGGCCGTGCTCGGGGGCTCGCTGCTCGGGGGCATCGGGCCATCTTCGTCGTTGGTCGTCGACGAGGATGAAGTCGCGCGGGGCGCCCGCAGGGCGGAGGCCGCCGCCGAAGCTAGGCCTTCGAGTTCGCGCTCGCGAGCTGCGCGCTGTGCATTGAAAGAAGAAGAAGAAGAAGATGGAAAAGGTCGCGCAAAGACGACGACGTGCAGATGGCCCAAGTTTGAAATCGACACCCAATAGGCCAAGAGAGCAGGGAAATAGAAGGAAAGGGAAGGTTCTAAAAAATACATGAGTACCTACGAAAAGAGCAATTAAAAGCTTACCTGGCCGAAGTCAATCGGGTCGAGTTTCAGAGTGCCGTGGGCTCGCGCGTCCTCGACAATCGCCAAAGATTCGTCGTAGACTCGCTTTAGTTTGCCCGTGCTGAAGTCAAAGACGCGCACCTAGTGTATTGGGATAGATAATATGCGCGAAAATGAAAAAGTATCGTACTAGACTAACTTCACTGACAAACAGTTTTAAGTCCACATAATAAATTCCTGTAAAAGTCTTTCCCCATCTACTTGAGCACCCCTTCAGTCCTACTCCAGGCCCACCTGTTTGTCGGTTGCCGTGACGCAGAAGCGGTTGCCTCCCACGGCAAGGCCACAGGGCATGGCGCCTGCTTTGGCGAGGGCAAAGAGGTCGGTGTCGAGCTTGAAGCGCCAATTGACGCCCTCTGAGGAGCCCACCTTCAACAAACAAGCGATGGCAATGGTGAGTGTGTGTGGTTGCGACCTTGGGCATGAGATCGAAAAAAAAGTTACGGCGAGATGAGCAACAAACGACACGATCAAGATGTCCTTCAATGATGGACCGAGAACAATGGTGCTTTCGATCAAAGGTCAGCAAGCACCTGCACTTCACTTTGTCTTTCTCGGGGGAAACATGATTCTTAAGCCAATAGAAAAAGACCATCAGACCTTGTGAGGATCTTCGTCTTCGCCGCAGTGGCCACGCCAGTACTCAATCACCCCTTTCGCATCGCCGCTGACCACCACGCCCGAGCTTTCCTTGTGGGCCAGCACCAGAACCGGAAACCGGTGCAGGGAGATTTCGCACACGGGTTCGCTGACCATCTTGCCCCCTCCTCCTGCACTTGCACCAGCACTAGCGGCGTCAGCGTGAGGGTTCGACAGCACGGTGCTGCTGCGCGCATCGGTCGCATAGACGCGCACCAGGCCTGAGTCGCGGCACGCAATGGCCACGCGCCCTACAGGAGACCCGCGCTTGTGGCAGAAGCATGCGGCGGTGGGCTCGTAATCCAACCGAAGCATGGCCGACAGGTCGAAGGAAGCCACCTAGACAGCGCGCAGGCGCAAGCATCGATATTGGAATGTAAGGTATGATAGTAGAGGGTAGAAACAAGAAGATATGGTGAATCGTAGTACTAAGCCAAATTCAATGCAGATGTCAGGGTGAGAACTTGACACTGAGGCAAAAGAGAAAGAGAAAGAAAAAAATAAGGAAAATAAGAGAGCGGAGCGTTTACATCGAAAAACTTGACAGCCTTGTCGCTGCCCGTGGTGCACACTCGCAAGCCATCTCCAGAGCACACAAGCGCGTTGACGCGCCCTAAATGAGCGCGAAACTGCTTCACGAACTCGACTAGCTCTACCATTTTCTTCCAAAATTTCACGAACCTAGACAGAGTAAATGCAGCTGTAAACAGGAGCAATTTAGGGCTCATCTGGTGCGATAGCTGCTGTACTTGCTCTGAACGTATGAAATCAATTACTTGAGCTCCAGCCGGTTGATGAAGGCGCAGGCTTCTAGGATACATTTATGTGACGGAAGAGCTGGGGTTTGCACTCGCTTACCCGTCCGAGGAAGCGGTTACCACGAAGTCGGTGCCAGGTGTGACCAGCACGTGGGTGACAAGGTCTCGGTGCATGTAGCTCTTTTCGTACATCTCGGCGGCCGGAAGTTTGTCGAGGAAAGCCTACCATAAAAAAGCACATGAGCGAGTGAACCCTAACAAAGGTGGCGATAGCGTTCCTATCCTCCCTCTGTTTGTCTCAGTCTCCACACCCTACGATAGCACTCGCCTACACAAGTCTTCTTAGCTCAAAATACATTGGAGGAGCAGCGCACATTACCTTTTCGTGAATGAGGCGCTTCTTCTTGCGCTTAAGCCCAGCCTCTTTGACTTCTTCACCAGCCGGCATTGGCATCGGCCCATCGTCGTCTGATCCATCAGAGTCTTCTAGCGCTGGAGCATCGGGGCGCTTTGTTGACATTATCAACAAAGAACTAGAACTTCTTTGCTTTTGCGCACAGTATTATATCTGTAGTATAGGCAGGGCTACTCTTGCTAGCTTGGACGCTGTGCACTGGGCTGGGGATGCTGCGATGCCAGCCAGAGATGACGGAGAGATTTCGACGGGCAGAAACCCGGACCATGCACTAATTTAGTTTCCTCGTATAAAAAATAAGGATGGCACTCTTTCTGTTAGTTACTAAATCCAGTCCCCCCTCGGGGGGGCTCAGAAAAAATTAGGATACCGTAGTGGTCGAGAATGAAGGCATTTTGCATTTTTGCAGATCACCGATAATATTACTGTAGTAGCTCACTGGATTACGGCCAATGGAAGTGCAGTGAAAAAAGATTAAGGGAATATCATGAGGCGTATGTATAATCGAAATGCGCAATCCTGAGTTAAGGGCCATCTCTACTCCCTTCTCTTTGGACACTTTTTCGACCTTTCCGTTCGTCGATCAGTCAACATTTACTTTTCGTCGCAGCACAGTCGTCACCGCAGCCACCGTTGAATGCCCCGCAGCAGGCGCCCCGCCGCGGGGTTGAACAAGCTCACTCAAGTCGCCCATGCCGCCAATGGTGGACGCGCGCACGAACGACTGCCCTGCTGTGCCCACGCCCAGGAACAGGGTGAGCATGGCGGCGAGCGCGACTCCCTGGCACAGCAAAGTAGCTGCGGTCACGCACAAGTGTTGCCGCGTCGCGGGGAGCCAAGGCGTGACCCCGAGTACGACTATGGGGAAAGACAGCAACCACACGGCGCCCAGGACAGCAAATCGCGACAGAAGCGCCGACGAGCCAGCGCCCGCTTCGGTGCCTCCTAAGGAATCGCCACCGCCAAAGCCTAAGCTTCGGTGCCTTGCTTGGCTCGCGCCCCACGCCAGGGCAGCCGCCGAAAACACTCTCAGCACCACGTGCACCTTGCCCGGCCAATGGTCGTGGTCGTGGAAAGTGCTGAAGTCGTCTTCGTAGCGGCGCGACACCAGTTCTAAGCCCAACTGCAGCGGCACGACCACGGCAGACGTGGCCCACACCGGTGCCAGGCGGCGCGCCGACCCGTCGAGCAGCGTCCACCCACACCCCACCGCCACCACCAGCACCATGACCACGGCTTCCGACAAGCACGCCACCAAGTCGCTGGCGAAGTCCAGGGGCAGCCGCCCGTGCCGCCACCGGAACCCCAAGCCGTCCGCGCAGTACACGGCCAGGTGCACGCACTCCAAGGTGGAGGCCGTGGCCTGCAGTATAAGGGCTACAGCTGCGGCGAGGGCGGACGCGTGCACCTGCCCAAAGCGCTTGTGCTGCGACACGAGGCCTCGGAAGCCCCACGCAAGCGCTGCCCACATGCCCAGAGCAGCGAGGCCGTGCACCCACACCAGCCCACGCTCGTGCGCCTGGAGTACAGATGAGACGGAAAAAAAAGGGTCAACGCCGCAAACCAGGCTAGTCCAACAAGACTTGAAAACACGAAAAGTTTGACAACGGATCCACGCTACGGAGCATAGCTTCAGCGGAGAATAAACACACCGGGAGCTCAGACCCGGAATTGAGCAAGTGCAGCTTGTAGTCGAGACTAGGCGGCTTTGCGTTGTAAAACTCGAGCGGGCAGTCGCTGAGGACAAAGAAAAAGTAGTGGGTGCGTTCTCGAAGTTTGAAAGATTCGTCAAATCCAACCTAGCAATTATTGAATCAAGAGTTGGTAGCAATTTAATCACTTGAGGGAAACTGCTACTAGCATGTTGCGGTGCTATGAAACCATCCCACTTGCTTCATGTTGAGCAAACATAACACCTAGAGCTCGCGAGTTCCAGTAAAAAAGTGAGCATACCTCGAAGCGTTTGTCGTTTTCAGAGCTGGGCCGAAATTTATTGAGCTCGACCTGGCGCGTGGCCACCTTCATTCGATCAGAGCACAAGCTACCGCTTTTCAACAGTTTAGTGTACTCCTCCCAAGCTTCGTCGTTGTAAATAGCAACCATCAAATTGTGCGGATGACCGTCGTGTGCGTAGCTGGACCCGTGGCCTCCGAACTGCATGCTCACGTGCGCGTCATCGCCAGAGTTGTAACTGAATTTTGAAACGAAGTGCTCGCATTCCAAACTCGTAAGCGAAAATGTGCCCTGCTCTACTTTAGCGCGTGCAGCATTACACAATAACAGAATCGATGCTATGCTAGATTTCATATTCGAAACCGTGTAGTATTAGGTGCCTGATTTTATCAACCGTGACTAGCTAGACCATTTCATTGTTCGAGCTGGAGAGCTACGCTCGGCTCAGACGCTCGGCGACCATCGACTCGTCTTTTTTTCTCATCCGTCGTCAGTTGGGTCTGGCTTTTTGTATTATATTAGGATATCCGGTAACTTTCCAACTTTTCCACGTTTTTCCCACTCTCAAAAATGGCCAAAGACGGTAGCCAATAGCCCATAGTCCGGTTGGATTTAGACAGGGCTAGCCTGAGCGTTTGCTCAGATTTTATTAAATAGATCGCTTAGACTTCGCCGGAATAATAGTATCTATCTTACTTGAGAATCATACAGCTAGCCAGAAGGTATCGACGAGTTTAACATTTGAGAGCAGATAGGCCCGAATTCGAGAAGCATCATCCCATGGAGGAAGATAAGTATGTTGTCTTGGCAGGCAATGACGTTTCACCTGATGCTGTCAATGAGGTGCCTCATACGTCCATGTATGGTGATCTTCAAGCACTTTGGGCTCGCACAAATCACAACGTGAAGTTCATTCTAGTCATTGTTGTGTTTGCGGGCCTTTCTGAATCGTTGACCTTCGGCAGTGCGCTGGCGTCATACCTTTACATGGCAACAGGTCAGCACTCTACTACAGGGCTATTATATTCCTTCAACACTAGAAATATCGAGCGAAATTCTATCAACTCGGCGCTCTTCCTTTCAATTCTGAACACTGATTCACGTGCATGTGCACAGGCGATTCGAATGTGAGCGTTGGCTACTTAGAGTCTGCTCTAGGACTTTCGAAGCTTCTAACTGCTCTCCCCATGGGCGATCTCGCTGGTAAGCGATATTTGCTAGAAGTCCACGTGCATTTGGGTGGTTGAAGTGGAGCTGGCTATAGAAGTAGGAATTTTGGAGTCCTTGCCGGAGTAATAGGAAATGTTGAGTTTAGCTTTTTGTGGAGTTGTGATGTGGGGCGGAAGATACCATAGCAAACAATGCTTTCGAGCTATTTCTTATCTTGGCATATTTTTGCATCCATTCTATTGCGCTCCCTATTTGTGCGTGCGTTGGTGCACGAATTAACCTTTGATGTCAGACCGCTATGGCCGAGAGCCCATTGGCAAAGTCGGCAGCTTCGCTTACGTGATAGCCACGGCGATGACCGCCTACGCCATTGCCGCACGCGCCACGTCCTCGCTTACAGCCACTGAAGACGAAAACGAAGACGGCGCTGACGATGCCACCACCTTAGGCCTCTGGTGCGCTGCGCTCTGCTTGTGGGGCATTGGAAAAGGCGTTGTGGACGGCCCTGTGCTCGCCCTCTTCGCGGACTCCGTGCCCACGGGGGACCGCTCTACCTTCTACTACTATTTGTTCCTAGCGTTTTGGTTCGGTGCGCTCGCGGGTCCACTGGTGGGGGTGGTGTTGTTCTTGTCGCAGTCGAATTCGTGGACATTTCCCGAGCTCGCTTCGGTGATCTTGGTGGGCTGTGGGTTCAAAGTGGTGAATGCGGTGCTGCTGTGCTTTCTGAAGGACTCCGAAGCGTTAGGCGCCGAAGCGGACCACATTAGAGCATCTGCGTCCACCGCTAATCCTGAAGACGATGAAAGTGGAAGCGGTAACGGCGATACGAATTCGCTCAACACCTCTTTGCTTTCTAAAAGTGATGACCGCGATTCGGAGGCGATGGCGGCGTCAGCTCAGAAAACAGCGATATCAGAGGCTAGGACAGCCAAAGATGATGGCGAATTACGTAGCAAAGAGGAAAACAACGAGAAAGGAAGTGAAGACGAAAGCGAGGATAGTGATGCGTTTGACCTTCGCATTCCTCGGCTCGTGTTTGCGGCGAGCTTGGTTTCGCAACTCGGCAGTGGCATGACGGTAAAAAAAATATATATACCCCTGCTACAGACAACATTTCTCGTTTACTTTCTTTGCTTGTTTCTCTACGCATCGTTTTATTTTCGTACATGGCTTCGTTACCTCAAGTTTAACCTTGTGTCTGGGCTATGACGTATTTGTTTGATATTCCGGGTGGTGATAATGAACATCTTTGTTCTTGCTTTTACTGTTTCCCTTCAACTGCAGGTCAAATACTTCCCCCTTTTCTTCATGGTGGACTGTGGCTTCAGCCCTGCGGGCGTGCAAGGCGTCTACTTGCTGGTGCCGGTAGCCATGCTGGTTGGCGGGTCCATGGGTGAGAAATTGGCGAAGCAATACGGCCGAGTCCCGACCACAGCTGCGTTCAAAGCTGGCGGCGCCCTGTCCTTAGCCTTATTCTGTTTCCTTCAGGTACGCAGTGGGTGTGTGTGTGTTTTTGTTTTTGTTTTTCGTTTCGTCTTCTCATTCAACATCTCCGCGTTTCCTTTCTGTGTTCGTGGTTTGCTAACAAAACTTTTAAGCTCCGCAATTGTCTACTTCCTACGAACCTACTGAACCTTGTGTTCTTCTCCATTGATTCGGTTTTTGTCCTTCAAAGCGCTTCGTAAAAGATTCGAACGGCGACACTCGCGCGCCCTGGGTGCTTGCGTTGTTCCTGGTCCCACCGTTTCTGCTGTCCACGGCGCTCACTGACGCCACTTTTCCGTTGGAAGAGTCGCTGCTGATGGACCATGTGCCTGCGAGCCAACGCGGCCGATGGAAGTCGCTCGAGTCGGTGAGGAAGGATCATTGCCAAATTGATCGTGTCCTGCTTTGAGCAGTGTACTTTTTGAGAAAGTGAAAAGGGTATTGAATGATTAAGTGTGTAAGGGGAAGTGATGGAAACTTAATTTCCATCGTGCTTTTTTTAAGCTTGCGCTTCTCTTTCTGAACGACTTCACTTGAATTTTTTTTTCTTCTTTTTCTTCTACAAGGTCGCGGCGTTTGGGTGGTGCGGCTCCGCCGTGATGGGCGGGTGGTTGGTGGACCAGTACGACTACGGCGCCACTTTCTTCGCCACCGCGTTGGTGCAAGCCTGTGCTGTGCTCGTTTGGTTGAGCCTAGCCCCACTCGTGAGCAACAAGGAGCTCCGAGCAGCTACTGGAGAAACGGCACCTGCAAGTAGTTCTGCGAGTAGTGGCGACGGCAGCAGCAGCAACAGCGAAGAAACAAGGAGTCCGCTTATTCCGCCAGTAACAAATGAGGCAGAAAAGCCATTAGATTCCATGGCCATCGCCGAAAGTGTTTCGGAATAGTTTGAATTGGCCGTTGTTGCTCCCCTTGCGATGATGCTATACAATCCAAGGAGGTCTCTGAGTACAGCATTAAGCACTTGCTAGCACTAGCACGCGGGGCGTTTCAGGAAGTTCCTCAATAACTCACACTACCGACATACATCAAAATACACATAGCACCATTCTCGCTAGGTGCAAATGCAAATAGGGGCCATGCCTCGTTCGGTTGGGCTTGTGATTATTTTAGCAGCCTGCTATCACTGTTATGACTTAGGGTCTTTCCATCGGCATCGGAAACCGTTGGAAACCCCTTGCCCTTACTTCTAACTCCTCATTTCTCACTCCGGTCACTCGACGTCCCCCGGCCGTTCTGGTTCCGGTTCCCAGCTCCTTCTTTGGCAGAGAATTACGCAATGTCTTCGCCCCAGATGAAACTTTTCGTATGCATCTCGACGAAGGACAATACATTACTGCGTTTACGCCGAAAAGTGAAATAAATCGAAATCGCGCGAAATTCAGCCTGGCCTCCTTCGTAGTTCGTTGCTTGTTGATGATGTGCTGTCGTCCTCAGTCGTCGGTCGGTCGTCGGTCGTCGGTTGTTGTTATTGTTCTTCTCAATCACCTCCCTCCCGTTGAACAAAAGAAAACAACTTCATCACAGCAGTAGTATAGTCGGGGCACGATGGGTGACACGATCTTAGAGTAGCGCCGCGCCTATATCAGCGCCAGCGGCAACTTACTCTTGTGTAAAATGCCGCTTACATCGCGCGAAAAAGCCCTAGGATGCGGAGCTTTGGTGAGTCGAGGGGCACGCCCTCGGGTATTCATCTCCGTCGGGAAAGATATTGTGAATCGATTGTCCAGAGTTCCTTACTCCTTTCTTTCCTTTATCCTCATAGTGCGCCAATTGCTTTATTGCGTCTGCTACACTCGATAGGTTCTAGTCTTGACTTATGGCGGCCCGCAGGCAGCTCTCGAGTTTTTGGTAAGTTCTCTAGCAATTCATTCATTACCTTCCTCTTTCGGCGCTTCTCAGTAGCAGCTCTAACCGTGGTTGCACGCAATCACCCGTGCGCGTCACACTGCTAGGTGTTGCGGTGCCGCGATATACTATGGGCTGCCACCTGCTTGATCACGGCCGCTTTTGTCTTCGACCGGCTGGATTCATGGCGGCATGGCAGCGAGCTTGGATCCGGGGCATCATTGCGCGAACAGCGGGCAGCTTATCTGGCTGCTGCTGCTGCTGCTTCGTCAGGCGATCGGCAGCCTGGGCAAGCAGCCACGGCGAGTGCAAACCGAAGGCGCCGACCCCTAGGGGGCGATCGGTCGTCAGCTCCGCAGTCATCCTCCGCGTGCATGAAACGGCTGCGCCCTGTCTTGCCGACGTGCACCTGCGACGCAGCAGGCCTCCTCATTGACATCCTGCTGCGAGACTTCATCAACAGCTGGTTCGGTGGGCTTTCTGTAGACGGCGAGTTCCCTGCCATGGTGCAAGACACGCTGTGCCACGCGGTCGGGGAATTCCTGGTGCGCTGCAAGCAGCGCCTCAACCCTGTAGAGTTTGCCCTGCAACACGTCGCGCTCCTGCTGAAGCACCACCTGGCCCTGTACTCTGCAGCCAGGCGCGCGGCGGCCTTGCGCCACCCCAAAGCTTTTCCACAAAGCACAGACAACAGCGCTAGTAGCAGCGGTGGCAGCGATGGCAACAGCAGTAGTAACAGCAGCATGAGCAGCAGTGATGGTGGCGGAAATGTTGCCGTTGCTGGAGGCAGGCGCGGTGGGATCGATATGGAAGCTTTGGCTCGACGCCGCGAAGCAGCTCCTCGCACTTGCTTAGGTGCCACTGGCGTAGGAAGCCCCGAAGCCCCTTTGTCCACAGTAGAAGGCTACGAACCTACGACAGTGGAAAGGGCGGAAGTAGCTGCTTGCCACCAGCGCTCGAAGTACATTGTAGAGGAGCTGGTGCGCGCTGGGAGCTTGCACCCCGCGTTCACGTTTGGCATCGACCGCAGCAACTCTACTGCCAATGACAAAAGCGAAAGCAGCAGCAACATGCCAGTTGTGCCTGAAATCAATCCGCCGGGGACAAGGCCCTCTCTCCCTGAGCTTGCTTACTTAAGGTTTGTTTAGCCTTACCCTTTTGGTTGCAAATCATTGGGGCCTTGGTTTCGACTGTTGTTCGGCGTTTTTCTGCGATACGTGCATTGTACTGACGCATCGATCTCTTCATGCAACTCAATCTTGCTTTCCTAGCGTCTTATTCCTAACGTTATGTTCGAACCTACCATTGCGCTCTTGCCTTGGCCTTATTCCTTCCTTCATCGCCTTCGACTAGGTTCGTGTGCGGCCTTGTGGTGAAGAAACTCCTCCACGACGAGCCCGAGCGCAACAGCTCGCCCGTGCGCAGCCTCGCGCGCGAGCTCTTTGTCAGTTCCGTGCTCTGCCCCGTGATCAACCTGGTCTCGAGCGACAACTTGAACCATTGGATTTTGCTGGGCTTTCGCGCCAGCCGCAACGGGGCGCTTCGAGAGGCGCAGGCAGCCGCGGCCAAGGAGAAAGCAGACGCAGAAGCCGCGGAGAAGGCAGCACCAGCGGCGGAAGGCGGCAATGAAAAGTCATCCGAGGACAACCCAAACGGGCTGAGCTCACAGGGCAAGGGCGGGATAAATGGGACTCCACAGCCTGGGAGCACGTCCCCTGCGACTGCTGCCGATGCCACGGCCGTGGACGCCGCCGTAGATTTGGCGACCCTGGCAGCAGCGGAAGCAGCGGCCGAAGCAGAGACCGAAGCTCGCATAGCGGCATGGGCTCCCACGGGAATTCCGCCTGTGGCGTTTCGCCCCACCTCCGACGTGACGTGGCGCCACTTGGCGGGCGCTTACGACGGCCCCGCCGCGGAAGTGATTTTGTCTGGGGAGCCCCACGGGACTTTCTTGCTGCGGAAATGCGAGCCGCACTCCGCCCATTTGGCTGGTATCGGCAGCAGCAGCAGCACTAGTAGCGGTGCCAACACTCAAGTCAGCGGTGACAGCATTGGGAGTAATGATTATAGAAATGACAGCAGCAGCAGTAGTAGTGGCGGTGTTAGCGGTATTTCTGCAAGGAATGATGCCGCGTACGAAGCAGTCGAGGCCAGCAGTTACGCGCTTTCCTACGTAGCGCCGTCGGACATGGGCCGCCCAACGAGCCTCGCTTCGGAGCCCTCGTCGAGCGCGCGCAACAGCAATACGTCAGCCGCTGCGCCCCGAGTGGTGCACGTGCTACTCCGAGCGACGCCTCCCACGTGCTTCGAGTACCTTGGAACGGCACCTTCGGAAGCAGGGACCGCCACCTGGCACGACCCGAGGCTCGTGGAGCGTGGCGCGTACTTGTTGGACCCGTTCGAATCGTTGGCCGCGTTTGTCGAAGCGCTAGACGACTTGGCTACTCGCGGCTTGGAGTTTGAACCTGACCCTGAAAGCGCTGATGCACAGTACTGGGCTTCACCCCAGGCTGCTGCGGTGCAGCTGCCACTAACAACTCAACCGGCCCTCCTGCCAGGTGAGTCCAAGACCGAGACTAGAACTCCCGTTGTGGGCAGTGACGTGTCGGCGTCGGCAAGTGTTGTACGCACAAGTCGGCTGATTTCACGCGACATTGATGACGGCGAAGAGGACGACGAAGAAGACGACGAAGAATCCTCAGACGACGAAGACGGTAACCTCGACAGCCCGGCAGTTGGCAGCACCCGCCTTAAAGGGGTGCACAGTGGACATTCCAATGAAGATGACGAATCTTCGCTTCGGAGCTCATCAGGGACAGGTGCGGTTGCCGAAGGAGTAGAAGAAAACGGCGGCGCAGCGGTATCCGCCGATGAAACCAGCTTGTTTGAGGAGCAGCAACGGCACGTGTTGCTCATCGAGCTGCAAGCAGCTGTGGAGAACGCCGAAGACTACTACCGGCGCTGCACTGAACTTCGGCAAAAATCAGCAGAACACGCCAAGGCTCGCAAGAAGTCTTCTTCGTTGTCTTCATCGTCCAGCTCGAATGCCGCAGCTGCAGCTGCTCGGGCGTTAGCGACGGCCCCCTGGCACGCCAGCGATGGAATAGCTTTCATGGCGCGCGTGGTGGTAGCCCTCGATGCAGTCTTTAGCCACGGTCTCGCCACGCCGCCGCCGCCGCTGCCACAAGAGTTGCAATCTTCTTCTTTATCTTCTTCACCGCTGCGCAAGTGGCAAGTGCCGCCGTCGACGGGTAGGAAAGCGCTGTTGTCGCAGCCAGAGCCTCTGTCAGCACCGCTGGAGGCAGGAAAATCGCAGGCAGCTAATAACATCGAATTAGGCGTTGAATCCGGTGACAATCGCAACAAAGACCAACCTTGTTGTCTTTACCACCTCTACCTCTTTGACCAATCGGCTTGGCTAGCGGCTAGCCCTCGCGCCACTTCCACTGAGCTGCGTACGACCAGCACTGCGAGTGGGAGCAGGAGCCAAAGTGCCGACCTCCAGAGAACCTCCACCGTGCCACCTCAAGCTGACGCAGGACCATTGCTCGAGCGGGATGCATTAGGAGCGCTTTCTACTCTGGAAACATGCGCGCCGTTGTGCGATGGCTCTCGCAACAGCAGCAGCAGCAGCAGTGGCGACAACAGCCCTAGCAGGCCTAGCAGCAGTCACGAGGCTAGCGTGGACTTGGCCGGGCGCGCGTGGTTTGCCGCAGCATTAAAGCACGGCCTGTTGAAAGAGCGTTGCTACGAGAAGCTGGCCGACCCTCGGCGCACGCGCGACTTCTACCGCTTGGGCGCTTTGCTCCGAGAACCCAACGACTCGAGCCGACTGACGTGGCTCCTGGAACGCCTCTCGGAGCTGGGGTTTGCTGCTCCTCAAGAAATGGGAGGCAGAAGCAGCGGTGGCAGTGGCAGCAGCAGCGCAAAAGCAAAGAGCGCTGCGCTCGCGCTAAACTGCCAATCTTCTGCAGCGGGGTTTGCTGGTCACGAATGGGTCGACCAAGGCGAAATGCCAATCCTCCCGGTGCTCGTGCAGTCGCTGGCGCTGACTGGCCACCGCAACCTCGCGTCGCTTGCCGACGTCACCGCGCAAGAGCACGCCGCGCGCACCTCGTCCCAGTCAACCTCCGCTTCGACCTCGTCGTCATTCCTGTCTTCGTCGTCGTCGTCCTTGTTCAAATCGGCGCTCAAAACCATTGACTCCGCTTTGGCTTTTTCCAACGGCCCTGCACATCGTGCGGGCTCCACGAGCGCTATAGTAGACCACCGTTCAGCTTCTATGCCAGCGAATCGCAGCAGCAGTCATGGTGGTGATAGCCCTTCTTCTTTGCCTTCAGCGCAGCAGCAGCAACAACCCATTTCTCGCCACGACTCGCAACCATGTTCATCACCGCCCTCGCCCGGCGCTGCGGTGCGATGGTTGCCTCCGCCAGGCGCAGAAGTACTTGGACCCGCAGATACGTCATCAA
>Ga0307982_1001625_pt1 | contig 18298 bp, 13 predicted proteins | sample OrgLakmetagen989_FD_201847 | JGI IMG/M metagenome (GOLD analysis project Ga0307982, IMG submission 201847) | Saline water microbial communities from Organic Lake, Antarctica - #989 | ecosystem: Environmental > Aquatic > Non-marine Saline and Alkaline > Saline | place: Antarctica: Organic Lake... | reverse complement strand
GTGGAACAGTAGCGGAGGTCCACATCTTTGACGATTCAAATCAAGCACTGCTTGTTGGCGGCGGCGAGAGAGTGAGCAAAGTCACGCAATGAAACGCCAAGATAGGAGGAGAATCGCCACGCTATTTGCAGCCTGCCTTCAATCCTAGTGAGGTGCGCCTCTTAGATATTGACTCGGGAGATTACATCATGTCCTTGGAGTTCCCTCATTCAGTCGCGAAAGTCGTTGCAAATGCTGCATAGTAAGTCAGAAGTGAAGCCACCGGCATCGAGGACAACTTGCATGTGTTTTCACAGTGCTTGTGTCCTGACTGATGCCAGTAAGCTATATTTTGTGGACATTCCTAGTATGAAAGTACTACACTCGATTGACATATGTGCCAACCCCTACCGTAAGTGTGCAGTGCTCCCCACGTGCTGCCCACTGCACCAGCGTACTCCCCTCAGGTACCCTCGCCCTGTCTGCCAACCCAGAGAAGTCATATATTGCCTTCGCCAACAGCACCGTAGCTGGCGAAGCTGCTATTTATGATGTCAGGCGCCAGGCAGCTGTGAACATCGTCAAGGCACACGTGGGTCCACTGGTGTCCCTCGCCGTGTCCAACGCTGGCAGCATGCTGGCTACTGCCTCCGACACCGGCACCGTGGTCAGGGTGTTTGCGCTCCCCTCATGCGAAAGACTGCACACATTCCGGCGGGGGTCTTCGCCAGTGCGAGTTTCGTGTTTGTCGTTTGTGGGCCTGGGGCACTCCGTGGATGACCTACTGCTGTGCGGAAGCACCAGCGACACCTTGCATGGCTTCGGGCTTTCAGCTCCATATGTGCAGCGGCTTGCAGAGAAGCGATTGTTGGACTACAGTGTGTCCGCCAGTCAGTCCAGCTCCAGATCAGAGCAAGCGCCGCAAGCAGCTGCCACCGCTGGCGGTGGGTTCTTTGGGACGGTACGTACTCCTCTTGCGGCGACATGTACCAAGTGCGCTTACGTGAATACGTGCAGATTAGCGAGTTGACTGGAATCGTGTCTTCAGCCGCTGCTGCAGGTGCAGCTTCGTTGGAGGGTGTGCGCTCAGTGTTACGCATCACCCTACCCAGTGCAGCTACTGGGGCGCGCACGGTGCTTCAAGCAGGTGCTGCGAGCGGCAATTTTTCGTTTCAGCCTACAGCTGTAGCGCAGCGAAGTGTAGCATTGATTTCAGTGGTGCTTTCCTCAGGGCAGGTCCTGCAGTTCAGTGTGCCCGCCGCGGAAAGTACTGAGCCCATGAGGCTAGTGGCTGAGTCCTCCCTGTCTGCATTGGCGCAAAAGCAGTCAGATGTGCCATTGGTGAGACTTTTGGATGCAAGGGTTGTAGGGGTAGCAACTGCTGGCCCTCAAGTGTCCCAGTCGGCTGTGACGAAATCCTCATCCACAGCAGAACCTGCGTCGTGAGCTTTGCCCTCTGCCGCCACCCCTTGGGGTGGAGGCGCCCCTTGAGTTGTGTGTGCCTTTTGCTTTGTTTGCATCAATAGTCTGGCCCTGCCACTTGCAGCAGCACCGCCTGGCCGAGAAGGTGCATATGGCTTCGGGCGGGCACTGGGCGGCAGCGGGCGGCCCTGCCTCGTGGGCCTTGGCATGCTTGGCAGCGGTCGACGCCTGGCATGCTCCACCTCGGCCTGCTTCGTGTTCGACGTGCTACTCTGCCTATCATCCCAGTCGTCCCATTCGACTGGTGTACTAGTTGTTTCTTGGGGAGTCGCGTGAGGGATCGACGGTCTGGTTGGGCTTTGCAGTAGCGTCACAGGGCTGGAGCTTCGGCCTACTGCTGTTGGAACTCGGGACAAAAACTGAGCTTCAAAATGCACATCATCCTTCTTGCTCTCACTGGTAGTAGTTCCAAATCCCAGATCGGTTGGCAGGGATAACGCAGCAGGCGCATCAACCTGTCGCTGAACAGGGGCTGGGCTGTTGATATCTTCCGCCTCTATGATTGTCTCCGTGCTGAGTCGAAAATTTGGGACTGGGACTTCTGCCGACTGGTGATAGTCCTGTTGTTGATTGTGTGGCAAGCGTTGTTTTTCAGACAAGATTTCATGCTCAATGCTCATTCCTGAGTCCGGGCAGGCGTCAGGATAGCTTGTCTGTTCTGGAGTCCGAAAGACGCTTCTTTGTTGTTGAGTGGTGGGAACGTCATCAAACACAAGCCCCGATTGTGCAGCTTGTGTTGAGGATCCCACTTGAAGTAATTGAGTGTGGGTACGTTTGTTTCGAGGGGTTGTGCTGGGACCGCCGTGAGCCGATGCTGCGTCGTGCTTTAGCTCCCTCAATGATGACAGCTCGAAGGCCTCACCAATATCGCTGTTGCTCTCATTTTCATCAGGCTCAGAATACACTGGTTTTGAGTTCACAAGTACTGGTTGATCCTTGCAAATGGAGCGATCAATCCGTTGCCCTCTCGCTTGCTCAGCTCGTTTCGATGGAAGCCTTGCGATGGGGGACGCAGGCGTACCGTTCAACATGAGCATGTACTTGGGGGCAACAGGTGGCTCCCCAAGATCTACTGGGTATGGTATGGGGTTCTTGAAGCCACAAACTCGTTGTAAAGCTGTGTGGTGTGCGACAGTTTCAGGCATTATAAGCTATGGAACTTTAGAAGAGACTTACTTGACACCCACTGGTTCACCTGCCGCTGGGAGTCACCACGCAAAAACAAGAAGTCCCGCCTGGCATCAATCTCAAACATATTTGTCTGTAAAAGTCCTTTGTGCCTTCATCTGTGTTGTGGTTGCAGCGCTTACTTACACTTTTTGCTGCGATGGCTTTTATCTGAGAATCTTCTAATGGAACTTCAGACAGTCCAGAAATTAATTCATCCGCCCGGCGGCCATCCTGTGCAAAAGTGTACATTTTCAGGGTGATATATTCCAATCTATAGGACTTACAGCAAGTGAATGGACTTCGCAGACATCCCTGCATGAAGAGGCGTGGGACATGATGCGTGCAAAGGTGTGCGTTGCGCACCTTATCCAGATGAGTTGCTTAGCGTTCAAGGGATTCTCATAGTGCTCTCTGCAACAAGTGATCTACATTTGTGGGTCAACATGCAGCCAAGCAGCTCACGCTGAATCATAGTACGCCAATACAAGCTCCCGCCCATTTTCTCCGAGTCGATCCTCTAACGCAAAAAATCTGAAAAGCACATCAGTTGATCGGTATAGGGACCGGCCCTCATTCTCCGTACCGTTTTGACCATGCAGAAGCCAGCATTGACGGGTTTCTTTTGAGCTTTTTAATTGTGGCCCCAAGCAAGGGCGGTCGTCGTTGTGGCCGCTTCGATGCCATGAAAAATTCCGTCGTGTGTGAAATGTAAGAATGTAGCCGCTGGCTCAAGCGTATAATCAGCTGTGCGTGGCTGCACTGTAGGAAGCATGGTAACATGTTCATTTGCAATAAAGTGTTTAGTTGCATGCTTGACATGCTCGAAAAAACTTGCAGCCCTGGAGGATGCGTCACATGCCCATGCGTGCCCCTTTGACATGCCTGCAAAGGCCATAGAAAAACCCTAGCTGCAAACGAGCTAAAAAATTGCTCTGTGTTCTGTTCAATAAATGCATGATCCACATTTACATCGTCATCTTTGGTGCGAATTTGAATGATGAAGGCAGCAACGAAAGATGGCTTGGCACCAGCAACTAAATGCAGCAACACGATACGATCTCGCAGCGAACGTCTTGTCAGCCTCCGGTTCATTGAGAGCAGCCCGGCTTTTGCAAGACACATATGAAAGCCCGAAATCGAGACAATCGCTGTTTGTCGGTGCCCAGCCAGATGCATCAGGAGCTCCAAAACCACGCTCTCGACGCATCGCGAGCAGACATGGTCCAGCAAAGACCACCAGTAAAACACTTGGCTGCAGTACGCCAGTTACAGAATTGAATGAAAGGCAGACTATTATAGGCTCATCAGACCTTGTACTTACCTCGATGGCTGTAGGCGAAAATGAACAAGAGCGGTACCTTGGGCCGACAGCTTCAGGCGCAGGCCGATCGAGTCGATCCCAAGGCCACCAGAGAGCACACCTGGAAAATTCACAACACTCTGCAGTGAGTCACGAGGAAGAAAACTCTGACCGAAGTCGAGCAAGTGTTTCAACTGATACCGAACTTTTGATCTTTGGCCTTGACAACGGCAGCGCACGACGTATCACACATTGGTCCGCGACTTGGAACTTGCCCAGCGAAGAGCAAGAAGCAGCCAGACGCCCAAGAAGTTCTGCCAGTACCGAAGCTTTTCCCGGTGGCCAATTGGAAGCTGCACGCAGGGTAGGTAGGCAAACAGCAAGTGCACAGCGTGGCTTTCCACCACCATCATCAACTGAGGCAATTGCAGTCCGTTTTCAACACAACTTTGCGGATACTGTTCAGAAAATGCCAGAGGAGCTGCGCACAGTCTATTCGGCTTTATGTGAGGATTACCATACCGGTGGTGCCAGCATGCTTTCCCAGCAACCACACATCGGTTCAAGCAGAACGTTGCAAGCTTATACACATGAAACACTGTTGACAAACAGGCCAATCCGGGCGAAAGTCGTAACACTTTCCAGTCAAGAGCTGCTCTTGATGTCATCAACTCGTTTGTTTGCGATTGGTTGTCTGCTTCAAAGTGGACACCACATCCGGATGACCAGGAGAGTCGCCAAGCTGTCCATCCTGGGCCAACTATTGGCAGCAATGCGCAAACGACGAATGTCTCAACTTGCGACTCAGTTTTTTTCTTTGGGATTTCCTGTGTATTATCTTTGCTTGAGCAAGGCCACCAGGCACCGTGCATCGCTGTTTGCAGTTGGCCTGGCTGTGCTCTCGGCGAGGAAGGGAAAAACGAAACACCCCACAAAGAAGCCGCCATCGAACACTTCCAGACTTCACTGGAATACGAATGTCCCAAGCAGCCGAATTTCTGGTTCTGTCTTTGACAGGAGTGGAAGGCGAGCATCCGTTATGCTTCCTGGTGGCTCCACTGCCAAGCCAACCGTTGGCCGGGGGAGCCTTGGCCAACTGTTAGACCCCGCTTTTGTGCAGCAAGCAGCCGAGGAATTCCAGAAAGCAGGCTCGAAGAAACCCAATTCATCTCTCAAGACCCCCCGCAAACCAAAGGTGTCATTCTTTTCAGGTTCAGCTGCGCGCAACTACGGGATTTCATTGGCACGTTGCCAATCAGTGCAGCCATTCCGAGAGGTCGCGAATGCGCTGCTTGGAATGGATATCGCTGCAATCAAGTCCATTGATATGCTGGATACGCTAGCTCAGCTTGATATCTTTGACAATACTGCAGCTATTCGTGGTGTGCGACAGTACACAGGTGACGCAAAATTACTTGAAGTGCCAGACGCATTCGTGCATGAAGTTATTTTGAAAGTGCCTCAGGTCAAGAGCAGGATCAATGCAATGAGGTTCATGGTGACGCAGACTGAAATGGTCAGGGAGTGTCAAAAAGTTGGTGGCCTTTTGCTGCAGTGCTGTCGTTCGGTGCGACACTCGGCTGCCCTAGCTGATGTTCTCGGTATCATGCTGCGTCTCGGCAAAGAAATTCAAGCGGCCACAGGTTCAAACCCAGAAGACATCTCTGGCTTCAAAATTACCTCACTTTGTAGCTTGATGAAGAGTACATCCCGGGGAGGCAAAAAATTCGGCGAACTGCTCGTTGAGGCTTTGCTAGCAAATGGCAAGCAGGCTCCAGACGTCGAGGGGCAGCTTGAACCGATCTTGAGGATTCGAGCTGCAACCCTCACTCTTGACGTACTCAACCGCAACATCAGCTCCATTGGGGGGGCTGAGGTGATGTTGAAGACGTTGTCATCGCAGCTCTTCGGACCAGCGCAGCTGGTTGTGCAAGAGGCTCTCCAAAGCTGCTCATCGATATCAGCTGGACTAAAACGCCTGCTTGAAAGCGTCATTGTGGAGTATCAAGTCACCTGTCAATTTCTCCTGGAAGATGAGTCCACCTCCCCGCCAATATTGTTCGGAGCTCTCCAGCAATTTGTGAATGCTTTTTCCAACGAGCTGACCCGTGTACAAGCGCGGAACACGCGTCAAACAAGGTCTGCTGCAAGCAAGTCACCTAAAACTGTCAAGTCAGAGCCGCAGCAACGCCTACGCCCCAAGTCTCAGCCTGTGGCTCGCTCCTGGTCCCTTGCGCGCAAAACAAGCAAATCCACTTCTTTGGCCACTATCCCAGAGCCACCATCCCAACGGCCAGCTCCACCCCCAAAGACAGCTAAAAGAAAGGTGCTGCCAGCAGCACCATCATCCAGCTGAACTGCAGCTTGCGTATCGGGAGAGACATGTCAAGCCGGGATAATGAGGCTTGCGCCTCACACGGCGCAGACACCTTACCTGGTTGCTCAACATATCTGGCAGAAGCACATCTGTAGATATGATGAGGCAGGCGTTTGTGCATGCGCCAGCTTTGTCTCGAAGTTGCTCTCTCTTGGAGGGGGGCGGTGCCAAGCCGGGTGGGGAGGTTCTTGTTTGAACGGGCCCTGCCTGGCTCTCCAAGGTTAGCAGAATGCCAAGAAAGTCGTTGGCAGCGGTGCGTTGTGGACGCAGCCATAGGAAAAGAAGGAGAGTTTTCAACAAGGGGCTGGGCCCTTATTTTTTCTCCACGAACTTGTGGTTTGGGGGGGACCCCTGTGGGTTTGGTGAGGCTCGAAAATCTATCATTTCACCGCTGCATTATCAGCGAATCAAAGGAACAGTTCTTGACATTACCCGTTATTGATTTAGCTTGTGTCCTGCTGCCTCAACTTGCCTGCTTATGATGTCTGTGAGAGTTTTTGCTGTGGCAGTAGCAGCTGCTGTCGTTACGGCATGCGCAGCTGCTGATCAGTCGACGAGCCTGATGTTTCAAGTCGAGCCGAAAACTGAAGACTGCATCCACGAAGATCTTAAGGCAGGCTCCACCGTAGAGGCACAGGTTTTGGTCACCCGCGGTGGCAAGCTTGATGTCCGCTTCAGGGTGAGTAAACCACTGTGCTCCTCACAAGCTGCTATGTGTGCACGTTGATGTATGACCACAGGTTGAGAATCCGTACAAAGCAGTACTATTTGAACAATTATTGTTCTCTAATATCGACGACAGGACAGGACAAATTTTGTCAACCATCGTGAAGAAGGTGCGCTACGAATTTGTGTAGACACCCAACTTCCGCAACCACCTCCTGAGCGTGCAGGGGCACAATTTTGCTGCACAAGTTGATGGAACCTACTCCTTCTGCTTTGACAACAAAATGTCTCGATGGACTGCAAAAGTCATCGATTTCGACCTCAACATTTCGGGTGAGTCTCCAGGTACAAGCTTGTGTCGCCCTCAAATCATGTCTTGCCGCATCCTCCCCAGGCAAGCCTGTGCTGGCCCATTCCGTTGAGCATCAAGACGAAGCTGGCAAGCCAGCTGAGGTTAGCACAATGTTATCCTCTGTCAATAAGCTCAAGGGCAAAATGGGCGAGATCTCCGACATGCAGCGATACCACAGGCAGCGCGAGTTTACCCATCGCGACACCCAGGAGGTCAACTGTGCTCGCGTAGCGTGGTTCACCGTGATTGAGTGCTTGGTGTGTGTCACATTTTCCTTGGGCCAGCTGTTCATGGTACGCTCTTGGTTCAGCTCTGCGTCTCGCCTGCCCAGCAGCGTGTGATGCCCGTGTTCGTCTTGCTGCCAAATGCATTAGGTTTCCCCTTCCCCGCTGGGTGCGTGTGCCGAGGCCAGTGTGGCCAAGTCTTGCTTTAACCTGCTGCTTTCAGCCATGTGCTTGAACAGTAGGCTGCTGAGGGTCTGCACGGCATTCTCATCCGCCGAGGCAGCCTCCACAAGTGCGATGCTGGCTTCATCAATGCCCAGCTCATGCGCCAAGCCCAGCGCTGCAGGTGAGGGCTCCCCCGCCCCACCGAAAGATGGCCCCTTGCCACTGGCCCCTGTCATACCCCGCAGCAGCGCCTTCTTGCTCTGTAGCTCACCAGACAGGTCTTGCACAATGGTCTCAACCATCCGCAGGCGCTCACGTAAATGCTCATTCTCGGCCAGCACATTCGTCAGGCGCTGTCCAAGCAGCTTCACGGTGCGCGGGTCACTGGGGGTGAGGGGCTCGCTGGACACACTTGTGCTGGGGCGTGTGGAGCCCGGGGCGGTGGCTCCGGAGGGTGCCAGCCCCGCCAGCCCCCCCAGCCCGCTGCCGCTGGTGCTGGCAGTGGGCACAGATAGGGCACTCATAAAGGATCCCAAGACACTGTTGCTGCGCTTGGGCATGGCTGCACTGTTACTTCGTTGCAGTGTGCCTGGCCGCCGCGCACCGGATGTGAGCGATGCAGGCAGTGCGGTGGACGGGCTCCCAGGAGCGGGAGACATGGGCCCACTGCCCAGCAAGCGGGGCGACGCGGGGCTGGCTGGCGGCGCTACGAGCGCTGTTGCAGCTCGTGCCTCTGCGTCCTCCACCCGTGCCGCTAGGTCGTCCCGCTCAGCAGTGAGGGCAGTGACTTTGCCGGAGGCCTTGGCCAGCTCCGAGCCCAAGTCCTTCTTCAGCTGCTTGTGCTGCTTCACAGCGACTTTATGATCCGAAGATACGCGGTCCAGCTTCCTTTCTAAGTCTGCAAGAGTGCTTTCTTGTTCTGCGCTGGTGGCTTCCAGTGCCGCTCTGGCTGACAGTCCGGCCTTCAATTGCTCCTCAGCCTGAGAAGCGGCTGCCTGAGCAGCCTCGCAATCACTGCGAGCCTGTTGTAACTCAGCAGTGGCAGCTTCTTGGGCCGACTGTGAGGCTTTCACACGGCCCTGCAGCTCTTCCAGCTGCGCCTGCAAATCAGCTTTGGCCTCGGCAGCAGCGGCAAGCTTGGCCTCTGCTTCCTCTGCACGCTGGGTGGCGCTTTGGGCGGTGCTTTCTGCGTTGTTTGCGCGGGAGGAGCTGGCTGCCTCAGCCTGCCGTGCGTCTGTCCACTTCCGCTCCAGGGTGTCTCCCCTCTTCTTGCTGTCGTCCAATTCCGCTCGTACAGCTTTCAATTCCGCTTGGGCCTCTACCAGCGCCGCCTCGCTCTGCTCTGCACGTTGTTCTGCAGCATGCAACTTCTCCTCTGCTGCAGCTGCTGCCGCAGCGGCAGCCTCCTCGTTCGCCTTGCTGGCTGCATTTGTGCGAGCCTGCTTAAGGGCTGCTTTGTGGGCCCCTTGTAGCTCCTTGAGCTCTGCAGCGTGCGCCTTGACGGCGTCTTTCAGCTCCGCGGCGTGTGCTTCTGCAGCATCCTTCATCACGCGCTGTGTTTCGTCGTTCACAGCCTTCACTGTGGCTGCTGCAGAAGCCTTGGCCTCCACTGCAGAGTCGGACAGCTCGTCCACCTGGGCCTTGAGCATGGCCACTTGCTCCCGTGCAGCCACCAGGTCACCCCGCGCCGCCATGAGCTCCTCCTCTTTCTCCTTGACTCGGGCAAACACGGCCGCCAAGTCTTTTGCTGCGGTTTCATTCGCGTCCTGCACAGCTGCCTGAAGCTCAGACACGGTGGCAGTTGCCGACCGCAGTCTGTCCTCCAGCTTCTGGCGCTCAGCACGCGCTGCCTTAGCAGCTCGCTCGCGCAGGCGTGTGCGCTTCACCTCCTCTTCGCTGCCAGACTCGATGGCCTTGGTGACGTCCGCCAGCTCCATGCGCAGCTGCTCAAGCCGGCCATGGGCAGCTGATGGAGAGGCCGGCAACACGTCAGAATCGCCAGCATCACAATCATTGTCGGCACTTTGAGCTTGTAGCTGAGAAATTTCACCCTGCAGCTCTTCCTGCTGCGCCTTGAGTGCGGCGACAGCCTCGGCGGAGGCTGCTGGAGCGTCACTACTAGCTGCACCCTCGCTGCCAACCAACGCCTTGAGCTTCTCAAGCTCCTCTGCATTCTCCCGCAATAGCATTTGAAGTGCCCTGACTTGGTCTCTTGATGCATCACGCTCTTCTAGAATTCCTTGTATTCCCTGCACAAAGCGGATTTTGACAAGTGCACTGCAGCACAGTGTGGTTCGCCCCTTGCCGTACCGCAGCATCTTTAGATGACGACACTGCAAGCTGCAGCCGGTTCAATTCAGCATCACCTCGCTGATTCAGGACAGTGAGCACCTTGACCTCGTCCTGAGCCTCCTTGAGTTGCTTTGACAGGCTCTCATTGGCTGACTTGAGCTGGTGAATCTCTGCCGCAGCCTCCGCCATGCTTCTTGCTGACACTCCCACAGGGGGGCTTGTCAACTAATAACAGAATGAGAGTACCACAAGCTCTTAAAATGGTGCTCTAAATGCTACGAAACTCCATCTTGCCGAAGTCACAAGCACAAACAGCACCGGCACAGCTGCTGAGGGGGCTGTGCTTTGAGGTGCTGGTGTGCAAGCAGTGCCCAAGGAGTGCCCTGACGGCGGGTAGGGCACAGTATAGGCCAAACAGTGAGTTGATTAAGCCATCACATGCACGCACGTGACCCGTAGCAGCTGGGTGGCCCTCTTCAGGCCTCAGTGCCGGCAGGGCCCGTCATCTCTGCCAACACGCCGTCAAGAGTGCCATCCCCCATCAAGTTGATGAAGCCAGACCTGTCACCAGCCGTAGATGCCACGTTACGAGTAGGCAGCACTGCCCCAGGTGCCATGCGCACCCCCCCCGCAGCCATGGGGTGCATCAGCTGGTCAAACACCCCCACGCCGTCAGACGTGCTAGCGCCGTCCCACCGGTCCAAACTAAAGCCACTGACGGAGGAGTTCTCCAGTGACAACCCTGCTGCACCTCCCATCAGAGGAACTCCATTGAGAAAATCCCCAGCCTGAGAGCTTGAGTCGTGTTGCCGCAGCGAGTCGTTGCCTTGTAAGCCAGCTGCTGCCCAACCGGAGGCGCTGGCTTGCGACGTGGAGCCGCTGCTGTTAGCAGTACTTGGCTGATGTACCTCTGCGGCACTCCTTGCTTTGTCCACAGCTTGCTCGTGCTGCAGCACCATGCCTGCAGCCTGAGACAGGCGGTCCAGGGACGGCGCAGAGGAGGCGGGCGCAGGGGTGGGGGGGGTGGGGACAGCGGCTGCGCTGCCGGCTGCTGCGGGCCTCGTGGCGTTAAATGTGGTTCCTGCACCGGTGCGTGTAGCTGGGGGGACCACAGCGCGCAGTTGTGCGTCTTCTTCGTGCTGCCTGCCAGCCAGGCCCGGCGACTGGCCCTGCGCAGCCGCAAGGGCCTGCTCCATCCTCGGGTGCCCTGACCACACCATGCAGCTCAAGAATGCGAGATACGCAATGCAGCCCAGTGACATGTGGTTGCTGGAGATGATGCTCTTAACTTGTCCTGGGTTAAGTGACGTGCGCGCCTCGAAGATTGCTGGAGGGGCCCCGGTTTGGCTTGCGTACACGCGAACAGCAGCCATCTCAGGCTGCACACCCTGAGAGGCCGTCCACGCTTCAATCGCACTGCCGTACTCGTCCTTGCACTCAACATCAGAGCTGCAAGGGCCGTGCGGAGAATGCGTCCCGACCTGCGCTGGTGCCTGTGGGCTGCGAAGGCGGTAGCCAATCTCCGCGATATAGTCGTCCAGACAGCTTGCCATGACCTTGCCTGTGATCATTGCGGCCAAGTTTTCAGCATCCGACATGTCTACTCCTTCCTCCAGGGGACGAATGTCCATCACGTGCATGTTGTATACGATGGAGCCATTGCGAGCACGGTGCATGTCAATCACCTCAGTGGCGGCAAAGCGCTCAAACCGCGCAGAGTGCGGATCATACCAGCCCCCCTTTGAGTCACTCTTGGGGCGCACATACAGCGAGCGCACCGAGTAGGACGTGAGGCCCTGCTTTCGGGCCTGCACAGCGGCTTGCATGCGAGACATCATGGAGCCCGCCTCTTGCATCGACATGAAGCCAGGCATCTTCGAAACAGGCACCAACAAGTCATGCAAGCACCAATTAAACATGCCTGCTATGCCACGGTTGGCGTGCACAGACAGCGGCACCCCCCACTTGCCATCCACGACGAAGCGGCAGGTGGGCATTGGGCACATAGACAGCACCAGAGTGGCGCTGTGGTGCACCATAGCATCCTCGCCATGCAAGCCAGCAGGCAGCTCCAGGCTGCCAGTGATATCCCGCAGCAGACAGGGTGCACCGTCCTTGATCACCTTGCCGCTGCCGCCTGCCAATTTAGCTGCATTGAAGGCCTCTTCCGCGTGCTTCTGTCGCAGAAGCTCATGCAGGCGAGGATGATCAACCTGGATATGTGCAGAACGTGTGTCTGCTGCAGCTCCACGCCCATGCAGTGCAGCGGCCTGTGCATTGGCAGCTGCAAAGGTGCAAGGCTGTGCCCCAGACTCGGCGCTGCTGTCTGACTGTGGTGAACCGCTGGCTGCCAGTGCACCAAAATGATCTAGGTTACTGCTCAGTGCTGACGTGCTCTGTAGAATTTGCCCGATTGCGTTATTGGGGTTGGACAGGGCAGCCAGCACAGCCTGGGGGGAGGTGCCCACTTCAGCCAGCGCGGCCCGATTCAAGTTCAACAGAGTTGGCAGACCCAGGCCCAGCGTGAGGAGTGCAGCCTGCTGTTGTACTGCAGCTGCAGTTTGTTGGCGAGCTGCAACCTGGGCCTGCTGCATGGCAATAGCAGCTGCAGCCGATGGGGACGGTAAGCTGCTGGAGTATGCTGAGGCCGGGGCCACAGACACTGAGCCAAATGTCCCAGTAGACACCCGCAATGGCACCGAACTCGAGTGCATGTATGGAGCTCCGCGCAAAACAGATGCTGGGAGGGATGAGCTGGACATGCTGGCCAGTGCAGCTCGTTTGGCAGCTACCTCGTCAGATGTGTCGAGACTGCTGCGCTCGCGCTTATGAGCTGCAAACCGATGGTCAATCTTGTCGCAACACTCCAGATTGAGACGAGCACATCTACTACAGGGTCTGCCACCATCGCATTTTTTTTTCACTCGGGAGCACTGCGGAGGGTGATAGGTGGGTGAACTGATGTAATGGGGTTTCATGCGAAACGCGGCCTTTGCGCGACTCACCTGCTCACAAGCTCGGTTGTATGGTCGGCGCTTTCCCTCAGAGCGCTGTCTTTGCGTTGGCATTTTGGCTTGGGCCAGCAATGCCAGATTGTCCGCCAGCTTGTATGTGCTGAGTCGGAAGTGCAGAAACCGGAAGTGTGATTCCGCAAGCAGAGCGATGATGTTACCCCTCACAACAAGACGAGCCAGGCAAGTGCACTTGGAGCGGTCATTGTAAATTACTCCGCTCAGCACCCGCAAAGAATAATTGTCAAGGCTCCCTGTCCCCCCCCCAAAGACCCATGGCCAAGAGCGGAAATAGCAGCGGCGCTAGACTAGCCAAGCAAGTTTGCTGCAGATGGACTATCTTCAGCATACAAGGCCCACCTTCCACTAGCACTTACATGCTCCAAATGCAGAGCAAGCTCCTCATTTTGCTGGCTCCTGGCTGTGGTGGATCGCTTCTCCAGCTGCTGCACGAGTCGTGAGGCGGCCTGCGAAGGGGCCAGGGTCGAACGCGGCGGAGTGAAAGCTGCAGGTTGGTTGACGCTCCTGGAGGGCATGCTGAGCGTGCTCCCATCGATGGGCATGTCGTACCGAGCAGGGTGGTTGAAGTGGGTGCTGCCTGAGAAGGCCGGCGGGCGGCCACTTGAGCTGCCGCTGCGCCCCGCACCCCCCAGGCGCATCGTTGACACGTCGCCAACACTGCGGGCTACAGCACGCTGTTGTGGGCTCTGCAGTCGCTGCAGTGCAGCAGGCACTGGGGCTTGGTACGACCCGGGGAGCAGCAGGCGAGTATCGCCGGCACTGTCGGTGCTGCCCACGCTGCGTAAGCTCTCACGACTAGACACACGCGGCAAAGCCAGCGACGCAAGGAGGCTGCTCGTTCCACCTGGGGCCGACTGCGGAAGCCCTCGAATGTCGCGCGGAGAGGCTGCGTGCTGGCTTCCATACAAGGAGGCAAAGACGCCGTAGTCAAGCTGCTCGGAGCCCCCCCCTGCACGAAGCTGGCGCCGCCCAGCCTCAATCCTTCCCGACTTGGCAGAACCAATTGTCCCACTGGCACCCGCATGCTCATCATTGGTGGCTGAAGCTGTTTGTTGGTGCGAGCCTGTGCTGCTTGCTGTGAGCGGCTGCAACAGCTGAGCACGCACCAGTGCAGAGGCTGAATGCTTCAACGCTGCAGCAGGGCTCTCCCATCCAGCTGCGCTGCTTTCTTCTGCTTCCCATTTTGTGGCAGTGGCTTGCTGGCTGGGGATGCGGGCAGTGAGGGAGAGCGAGATGAGCACGGGAAACAAATCAAACGCCAGGAAAAACACGGCATGGGACCATCGCAGAGGGGGGAAGGAGGGCAGCGCCCACACAGATGAAGCAGCCAGGGTCTCGTAGGCAGCACGCATGGAGAACAGGACAACCAGGGCGCCAGTCAGGCTGATCAGCACCCTCGGGTGGCGAGGAAGCACCGAGCGAGAGTATTGAGCCTCAGAGAGTTTGCTGAATCGAATGCTGTACATGGCCAAAAGACCAGCCAAGGCCAAGAATGACACCGCAGTATATCCTTGCTGCAAATGTATGGACGCTTGGATGACTGGTCCACTGAAGTTGTTGATGAGAGTCAGAAATATGACGAGACAATTCAGGCCGAGACAAAGCGCATTGGCCAGCAAGTATGCCCAGAAATTCACAGCGAGTTTGAGGCAGCCGCAACCAAAAGATCTGCATAAATGAAAATTGTGTGTGTGTGCTGCACTCTCCATCTAAGGCGTATGCCAACGCAGGGCAGACCATCCAGCAGGCTGCCATTTGCAGGAGTCGAAACGTGGGCGCAACTCACCTCCACCCCCCTTCAATGGTTGAGAACCACAGAGCCCATATCGAAAATGCAGAAAACTGCAGGCTGACAGGCAGCAAGAACAGAATAATGATGGGGCTTGTGCTGTCAGCCTTGTCAACGAAGAAAATGGCTGCCCGCAGAGGCAAGTAGCAAATTACTAGCACCAGAAATGTGAAGAGGAAAGACTGAGGGTTGTGCCTGGCACGAAGAATCCCAAACACTTGCCACACAGCCCAGCCGAAGGCAAGAATATAAGCCGCTGCCAAAGCCCAAGATACAGGATTGTGGGTGGAGCGGTACATTGCAGCTGCTCAGGTTGTGGGAGCTGCGACTGGCGAAATGTCCTCACACACAGCCTTCAAGCTTTGTACACAATGTTCGTTCAGCTCCAGGACTCAATACCACGGGCGATTTGAAGCAGTTATGTGGTCCTGCATTGAGGCCGGTTTTGCAGAGTGGTTCTGAACAAAAAATTGAGGTTTGGGGGGGTCCACCGGCGGACGCAATCGCCATGTCAGCGCCATCCCTCGTCCTCAAGGCAAAGCCAGACCTCATGCACACTATGAACAGGCAAGACTTCATGAGGGGCGAGGGCCATTAACTGCCCGCCGCTGGTGCAGCCTAGAGGCCAGGCTAGGCTGGACAGAACGGGGAGCGTCTCGCTTCAATTGATGTCGTTGTTGGCTGGCAGGGCGGGGCACGTGGGGCAGATGTGACCCTGAGCACAGGTGTGATTAGTGCTTGAATTTGCGAAGGCCTGCGTGCTCTTCCCAGCACGCTACATCCAGCTGTGCTGGCTTTGCCGCGCAGACCAGCGCTGGCGGGTCATGCTGACATGGCAAATCAATTTGCAATCTAGCAAGACTATGAAAAGCTGGTATCAGTCTGATCCAGCACTGAAGGGGCCCTGCAGTAGCTCATGATGCATGTTGTCCTTGTGGGGGAGGGCTCTGGCCTCTGCCGTCAGAGCCCGCCCCTTGTGTCATGAGCGAAGCCCTCTTACACCCCGAGACGACACAGGAAACCCCACCAACGGCAAGAGGAACTTTGATGCTAAAGACACCTCAAGGGCTTGCTGAATTCTACATCTGAGCTTGGACAAGCAGCGTGTGTGATTTGGTGCCCCCCCCCCCAACCCAACCAATCATTCCCCCGCTGCGCTGCCCCCAAGCCAAATGCGAATAGGTGACCCTGCATGCGAAATTGAGTGGATTTCAATTCATTATTTTGACACTATAAGGCTTCGCTGTGGCATCTATCAGCCAGGCATCTTGGGTGAACATAGTTCCAACATCGGAAACTTTTGCTGGTCGCATCGACTTTTTGCTGTGGGCCCAGGTTATAATTGGCGCTATACAAGGCAACGCTGTCACTTTCGACTTTTCAGTACTTTTTCTGTCCAAACCATACAGGGAAGTGTGCTCTAATGCATTCTACACGACAGAGGGCCGAAAGGCGCCAACACTCTGGATCGCAAGCGACTGGTGGAGCGGCGGCCGCGTCCACAGCTCAAGTAGATGTGGACAGCCTTGACTCGTTCTTAAGCAACACGAATTCAAACACGAGAACCGAATCCAAGACTGGTGGAGGTACGTTGCTGACTCAGGAGCTCTTTAGGTTCAGCTGCTTCGATGTAGGTTTCTCGGCATGGTTACAAATTCTACGTTCACAGGTTCGGCGCGTATGCATATGCCAACGCGTGTGAAGCAGCCTCTATCATCGAGATCCACAGCTTCGTTGCGGCAAAGCAGCTTGTCGGGCGCAGGTGCCCGCATTGTGCATGGATCCGCCAGCTCAAACAGCTTGGCCACGGCATACGGCAACGCCACCTCAACACGCCGGCGCCGCAGTCCTCGAAGCAAAAAGGCATCCAGTCGACAGCGGCAGCTAGGGGAAGTGCAGTCCTCCGCAAGTTTGCTCAGCCGTGCGCTCCAAACCAAAGAGCTGTGCAACCTCACGCCGTCCACGCTTCGTCAGTTGGGCTACGGGCACAAGAAGGGGTACAAGGGCGCTCAGGAACTCATCACTGCACGCCTGCAAGTGGCCAAGCACATCTACGGGGGCGTGAACCCCCAACTGCCACGCCCTCGTGACCGCCGCCGTATGCGCCGTGTGCGTATGAAGCCAAAGCAGTACCGCTTTGCGCGCAACGCGGGGGCCGACTACCGGGGCAGCGCCAGCCACAACACATTCCGTGTCGCACGAGCTGCTCGCAAGCGACTGCAGCAGCGCGAGGTGCAGCCTGTGATGGCTGGTGACATCATGCTGCACTTGAACGGCATCAAGGGCCTGAAGCAATTGGTGGGAAGCAGCACGGCACACGTGTCGGTACGCCTGGGCGCTCGGGAGGTTCAGTCCATGGACATTGACGCCCGAGCTGTGCCGCTTGTAGCCGCACCGATTCGTGTGCCGCTTGAGGGTCTGGCACTCAGCAAAGATACCTACATCGACCTGCACGTGTTCACCCGTGTGGGGGGCGAGCGCATGGGCCTCATTCGCATCCCGCTGTACCGCCTGCTGCAAACCGGATTTGAGCACATCCTGGACTACAACCGCGACCCAAGCACCGGCAAATCAGCCTTCAGGCCAAATGCTGCGAGGGACAACGAGCCCCCCCCCCACCAGGTTGGGCCCTTCCCCGGTGGCCGCTTCCTGCCAACCAATGCCTCCCCTGGCATGGCGTCCGGCATCAAAGTGTCCGGCAATGCCGGCAGGCTGCAGCACGTCATTCTACACCGCAGATACAACCACGCCCAGCGCGTGGGCCAGCTGCGGCTGTCCATGGAGTACGCCCCCGAGCCGGGGCACGTGGTGAAGCACGACGGGCAGCCCCAAGCCCACGAGGGGCTGCTGCACGTCACCATCAAGGACCTGGTGGCAGCAGTTGGTGGCGGCATCCCCAATCGTGCCGTTCCAGGGAGCTACTTGGCCTTCCGCATTGGAGAGCACACGGTTCAATCCAAGGCTCGCAACGGGGCTTGGCCCTATGCAATTGCAGTGCCCGTCAAGGGCGTGGCGGCATTTCAAGAGCAATACCTGGAGCTCCAATTCCACGCCCCCTCAGGGCGATTTGCTCAAACACCGCAGGAAATCGGTATTACCAAGGTCCCAATATCTGCCCTGCTGCATTCCGGTACTGCCGCAGTCACAAGTGCAGTTGGAGGTGTGGTGCCAAAGCTAGTGCAAGCTGCCGCGAAACAGAAAGCCGCTGCAGACACCAATGCGATGCCCCAACACTCACATGAGCAGCAAGTATTTATGCCAGGCAGTGTTGAAGTTTCTGCAGGGCCGCAGCCACAATGGTGGCAATTAAACCGCCGAGGACAAAAAGCCGGCATGCTGAAGGCGAACTTACTGTACTGCCCTGACGGGGAGCATGTGCTGTCCAGTGGCGGTGCGCCCGCAGAGCACAAGGGCATGGTGAGCGTGGACCCCATGTGTGCTGCTGATCTGGTGCGGGCAGCTGGCGGTGA
>Ga0307982_1001623_pt1 | contig 18312 bp, 3 predicted proteins | sample OrgLakmetagen989_FD_201847 | JGI IMG/M metagenome (GOLD analysis project Ga0307982, IMG submission 201847) | Saline water microbial communities from Organic Lake, Antarctica - #989 | ecosystem: Environmental > Aquatic > Non-marine Saline and Alkaline > Saline | place: Antarctica: Organic Lake... | reverse complement strand
GACCGGGGCTCTGTGGCGGGTGATGCCCCGGCAGCCCCCCCCCGCGCCGCCAGCAAGTCACGCTTGCCGCAGCCGAAGCGGGGGGCAAACCAGTCGGGGACACATGGGGCACCCCAACTTGGCGGCACCGTCAGCGAGCGCGGCCGCAGCAGCCGGGCAGCTCGGCGTGACTCCCTTGCGGCGTTGGCAGGCACCTCCCGGGGCAGGCGACAGCGCCCGGAGCGAGACGAGAGGGGCCAGCCCCCAGCGGCGCGCCCCCCCCTGTCCAGGCGAGCTCCCAGGGTGCACAGTGGGGAGGGGGATGTGATTGACGACATCAGCCCCCCCCCCTCTAATCGACAACTCCCCCCCACGGCACAGGCTCACCCACGGGGGGAGGGCATCACGCGCTCGGCAGGCATTGCACCAGGCACCCCTGTGCGTGCAGCCCGGGGAGCTGCTGGCCCCTCCACCCCCCTGGAGGACCCAGAGGCTACCCCCCCTGATGCAGCTTTGCATGGGGGGGGGCGGTGGCACCCAACAGGCGGCAGCAGGGGCCGTCTCCATGCAGCGGATGCTCCTGGAGTTGACAGCAGCCTGCCTCCCTCTGCCTTGCTGCTGCTGTGGTCCAGCGCATGTCGCTGGTGGGTGCAGGGGCAGGCGGTGGGCGCACACCCCCTTGACTCGGCCCTTGTCCGCAGCGACGATACGTTGCGGTCAGGCCTGGATGTGTTGCTGGGGGACCCCCGGGTGAGTGCTGTGGCTGCCGCCACGCGAAGCATGCTGCTGGGCGGCGACATTCTGCACCCTGGCCTGCCGCTGTGCGTGACCCCCCTTGGGTGGCGCCTGGTCACGAGTATGCTGGCCGTCACCCTCAAGTACAAGCACACATCGGTGGTGGCTTCCTGCTTCAAGCGCTGGGCAGGCGGTGCGGGATGCAGGCGCGGCGATGCCGCTGCTGCAGGAGCTATTGTTGCCCAGCGCAGCCGATCTCGGCACTTGGCCCCCTGGCTCCGGCGGTGGCTACTGCTGTCCCGGGCAGTCACCTTTGCCCGGCGATCCGCCAAGCAGCGTATGTTCCACCACTGGAGCACAGCAGCTGCCCAATCCCGCGCCCAAGACGCAGCTGAGGAGTACGGCGCGGACGTGTGGCGGGTGCGAGCAATGACTTCTGCCCTGGGGGCTTGGCGCCAGCGGTGCAAGGTGGCGCGCAGGGAGCGTTTCTTGACCAACATGGCGCGGGGTCACGCCAACACTGCGGTGCAGCGCCGGGTGTTCACTGTTTGGGCAGGGTGGGCCCCAGTGCACCGCCGGGCGAGGGATGTAGCGAAGGGCGCTGCGTGGCACATGACGGTGTGGGGCGCGAAACGCACTATTCGATCGTGGCATGCTGCAGCGCACAAGAGCTCCGGCACCAACCTGCTTCTGTCTGTGGCACCATACCTGCAGGCATCCATGGCAGTGCGGCAGTGGAAGCACCGTGTGGATACACGCAAGGCACTGCAGCGGCTGGCGGCCAATGTGCAGCCCATCGCGGCGGCACGGCTTGCACAGCGCCACCTGTGGGCGTGGGCGGGGCACATCCAACACCTGAAACGTACCAGTGCAGCCGTGGATCACCACGCAAGCAGCCTACTGTCACGGGGACTACAGGGCCTGCGGGCCTTCGTGGCCACCTCTCGCGCCAACAAGCAACACTCCCTGCGCCTGCGGTCTGTGCTGGCGCGGTTGCTGCTGCGCCCAGCCCTGGCCAAGTGGGCGGAGAATGCCAAGGACGTGCGCCTAGCAGCTGCGGCAGATGCACAGTACAGCAAGCGCCTGCAGACAATGGGCATCGCTGGGCTGAAATATCACAAGGCTCAAGTGCAGGCAGAGCGCGCACTGGACATGCAAGCGGTCACACACCATACAAGGGCAGCGAAAGCAGCGATGGTGTGGCACTGGGCACAAGTTACCAGGCGTCATGCCAAGCAGCGCAACGCAGAGGCCTTTGCCAAGCTGGTGCTGCGTGCCCGCTGCTGGACAGCCCTGCGGCGGAATATGCAGCATGCGCGACAGCGGCGGGAAAAACGGAGATTGGCGGTGCAGCATGCTACCCTGCAGCGCATGCGCAACGCATTCAAATCATGGCGCCGCCTGCACGATGTAGTGCAGCTGCAGCACACGGCCGAAGAAGCGGCCACTTCGTACAGCAGGCTTGTGCTCAGCAAGAAGGTCTTCCGGGGATGGGCGGGACTGGCAGCGCAAGGCTCCCGTAGACGCAATGCAGCCGAAGCAGCTTACCTCTCCCGCATTATCACATGGACTGCTGCGTGCTTCGATGCCTGGCGAGAGCGCACCCACGCAGTCATGCTGGTGCGAGTGGCAAACGAGAAACGCGCTGCAGCACGGGCAGTGCGCGGCTGGCTGGCAGCCACTATACAGCGTCGCATGCGCCGTGATGCGACTGAGGTTGCGGTGGCCCACTGTGACTTCACCCGCATGCAGCGTGTGTGGCGTGTGTGGCACACCCACCTGGCTGATGCCAAGGCGGAAGCGGAATTAGGCCACACCATGGCAGCGTGGCACTTGCGGCGGGTGGCGTCCCGGGCCTTGCACGGCTGGCGCAGGGCCGCCCAGGCGTCACGGGCTGAGCGCTCCATGAGCCCCGATGCTGCCAGCATTGACGCTGACAGCTTGGAGGAGTACAGGCCTCAGCTGGCCCCGGGACCCCTGCCTGTACGCCACCTGGATCGCCCCCTCCTGGGGCGGTCAGCTGAAATGCTGGGAGAACTGAGCAGCGCCCATCAGGCCGCACAGCTGCACTCGCAAGCGGCACAGCTGATGCAGGCTTCCCGGGGGTGGCACCAACGCGATGCGTCTGCCCACCGCACCCACGAAGCAGTGCGTGCGCCAGCTGGCCCAGTGCGTCCCAGGAGCGTCTCCCCTGTAGACAGCATGAACGGGGATCTGGCTCAGCTGGATGCGTTGATCCAGCAGCAACACCAGCAGCTGCAAGCAGACATGGGAGCCGTGAAGGTGGCTCCCCCCCCAGAGCGCCCACTTGCGGCTGCGGCGCCGCGGCAGTCATGGGGCGGGGCTCAACCAGACCCCCCTCGCGACATGCAGCTGCCGCCCCCCTCAGCACAGTCCGAGTCTGGGGCACCCATACGCTCAGCCCCCCCTTCGTATGAGGCTCTGGCATTTGTGGCTGCGCACTTGCAGCCCGTGGAGGCACCCGGCACTGCAGGTCGGGAGGGGGGTGCAGGGGGGCCCCCAGCATCCCCTCTGCCCCCTAGTGGCTCCCCACGGGCGCCTCTCACAGTGCATAAGCCCAGTACCTCCCAAGATCACGACGCCTTGGCGCATTCACCCGTGTTAAGTGTATGCTCAGGCGGTGGAGGGGTCAGCGCCCACAGCGCCGAGCGGCAATGGGCTGCGGCGTACTCCAGCAGTGAGGCGTACAGCGACGGGAGCTTTACGCATGTGCGCCGAGCTGGAGTGCAGCAGCGCCTGCAGTCCATGGGGAGGGAGGGAGACGAAGCGGGGGGCATGGTGGGGGGGTACGAAATGTACAGCTGAAACTTAGGAGCTAAACTGAGACTAATTGATGTTTGTGATAAAAGCGGTCAAGGTGCATTTATATCTTATAAAGTAGGTAGAGTGGGGCTGGCAACGTATGAGCCTTGCTCACAGGGGGCCTGGGTTCATGGAGTGGCTGACCCAATGAGGGGGGGCGAGGAGGGGGGCCGCTATGAAGGCCCCACTCATCCATGTCATCTCATCTTCTGCTGGTGAGTGTACGGGAAATCTGGCAATGCGTGGACATATATGTGGTCACCGGTGTTGTTTCTTGGCCAATCTTATTTGCGTGCATTGAGTCATGTCTTTGTATGGTGGCTTCAGCCTGGAGGGTGTGGAACCCTCAAATGACGACGCTGAAGGCACTGCAAAAGCAGGTGTAGGCAAGTGACTTGACATTGCAAAATACCACCAGTGTGATCACACGTACTATTTCCATCAGATGATAAAGAACACAGTGCACCCGCCTCATTTGTGCCCCTTGCCCTCAGGCGCAAGAAGGTGAGCAAGCTGTGCACGAAACGTTCATGAAACACGATGGCAAATAACAGCTTGTGCAGCTGACACCAAAGATATCTCCAAACAAGACTAAATCATCAATCAATGTCAATATTAGTTTTGGTTCTGCGGCCTCAGGTCCCTCTGTGGCGAAAGCAACTCCGAGCCCAGCATCTCAAGTGACTGCAGAGAAATCTTCATCTCCCAGCACAGCTGCTTCTGTCCGCCCAGCACCTGGCTTGCCAAGTGTGGACTCGGGACGAGCTATAACTGGTGCAAGCACATCTGTACCCTCTCAAGCATGTGTGTCACCCACACCTTTGGCACATGACCCCGCCATAGCAGCTCGACTGGCCCTGCCAGCGTCCATTGTGAATGAGTATGACCCATTCAATCCCTCGCTGTTTGAAGGTGCAGCAGCTGCAGTGGACTTCGCAGCGCAACGAGCAGAGAGGGAACAAGCCCTAGCGGAACAGATGCAGCGAATGGAGACGGAACAAGCACGGCTTCAAGCGGAACGCAAGGCCCAATTGGCAGCCGCAGCAGCATCTGCAACGGCGCCGTCAAGCAATGCCGGGCGTGGCCGCGGTCGTGGAGTGTCCTTGCTACCAGCATGGGCAACCAAGAACATATCCCCTACTCCAGGTGGCCTTGCTGCTGGTACAGGCCTCCCTGTGGCCCCTGATGGCATGTCTGCAGCTGAGCGCATGATGGCGAAAATGGGGCATATTCCAGGGCAAGGCTTGGGGAAACACGGAACAGGCATCACTAGTGCCCTGGAACACCAAAAGACAGGGCAGAATACAGGCGTCATCGTGCAAGCTGGCTCCACAGAACACGAAGAGGTAGGTGTTCGTGGAACACCGTCCTCGGTGCTTCTGCTGCGAAATATTTTCATCGCTGGGCAGTGGAATGAGGCCTCCAAGGCAGATGTTCTGCACGAGTGCAACAAGCATGCCCCCGCCCTGAACTGCGTTGTGGTGGAGTTGTCCCCAGAGGAGTGTCGGCGTCTCGGGGTGCCCCCAGCTGCTGCGATACGGGTGTTCGTTGAGTTCGAGTCGGTGACTGGCGCCGCTGCCGCTGGTATCGCCCTGCATGGTCGCAGCTACGCCCAGCGCACCGTGGATGCTAGTTTCTTTCCTGTGGCTCGATACTCCAGCATGCAGCTGCTGCCACAGGCCGATGATGTGTGAGGCGGGCACTGCTCAGGAACAGAAAAGTGCATTGCATGCAATGAGAACAATTGAGCTTCAACCGGAAAATGCCCCAGCGGAGCCCATGTCCTCATGGGTTGCTTGGTGGGCCTCCTGGTCATCCGACTCGCCCCCCCCCTTCTGCGGCCAAGCAGCCCCCCCCTCTGCTTTTTGTGAAAACACTCGCTTGCGGGCAGCCTCAATGTCCCCATGCTGGGCGCGGAGAAATATCTCGGAGATCTCCTCTGGCGTTTTTCCCTCCAAGTGGTCCAGGGTGATGCCGTAGTCCTGCATCACTTCCCGTGTGTCAATACTGGCCATGCCAGCTGCGTTCACACTGACGCGCTGCTGGGCTGCAGCATGCTTGTGCCCCCCAAAGTACCGCTGGGCAAAGGTATTCAGCGCGTCTGCAGCGGGGTTCGCCTTGCGTGGCACCATTCCCCCCGGGTTCACAAGCACCGTTGCGAGGGGCAGGCGAATGCCGTTCACACCGCACGCCGGCGACGGCTCCTGGGAGTCATCACCGGGGAAGCCACACACAATATTGGAAACTTCAGCGATGTGAGGTCGTGCTTCCCATGCGAATTCCGCAATGCACACTGGCACCGCCACATCCCACGGGGTGGTCTTTGGCTTGGAATTGTCCGTGCTCTTGCGTGCCTTGTTCTTGCGTGCTTTGTTCTTGCCCTTCTTCCCGCTCTTCTTCGATTTGTTCTTCTTATTCTTCTTTGTCTTTGTTCTGCTTGACTTTTTCCGCGCTGCCTTGGCAGCAGCTTTGCCAGCTGGGGAGCGGTCCCAGTGACTTGCCCTCAGAGCAAGCGATAGACACAGGTGGGTGTCTACCTCTGCATCAGGCACCAAGCCACCGCGCACTGCAGCAAGCTCTGCGTCGGAGTCATTGAGAACAACATCCTCAGGTAGCAGCCCCGTGTCATCGGGATAGAACACACGAGTGCTGGATCCAAGCCTCAGCAAAGCAAGCACAGTGTCTCTGTTGTTCCCCTTTGCTGCTAGGGACAGCGCAGTCCACAGGTGGCGATCTGTGCTGTTCACATCACCCCCCCCCTCCACAATCACCTCCACTGCAGCAGTGTGCCCCCCCAGCGCAGCCAGGTGTAGGGGGGTTCGATGATGCTTGTCATCCACCAACTCAAAATTAGCCCCCCCCTGGTGCTGCGCATCTGCCAGCGCAGACAACACAGCGGCGGAGCCTGTCTGTGCTGCCAGCATCGCTGCTGTCATACCATCTGCGTTCCTGGCGTCGATCGGGAGCCCCTTCTTCAACAAGAACACGGTAGCGTTCACGTGTCCATTGTAGGCCGCCCAGTGCAGCGCAGTGTGTTGCACTCTATCGCCTGCATTCAGTTCTGCTCCTGCCTTGAGCAGCACCTTGAGTGTGGGCACGTGCCCCGCCACCGCAGCCATGTGCAGGGGGGGTGACATCCACTTCTCGTCAACAGGCACATTCACGGCAGCCCCAAGCGAAATCAGCGCCGCCACAGCCCCAGCGCGCCCAGCGCGAACAGCAACGGCCATGAGACTCTTACCCCGAACACGGGTGTTCATTGCCCCCCCTGCCTTCACAAGGTCCATGATCACACGAGCAGAACAGGTCTGCACAGCCTGGATAAGCGCGGTTGTTCCTTGTTCCGTGGCTGCATTGGGGTCAGCGCCCGCTGCGAGCAGTCGCTTGATGATGGCGCGGGGTGCAGCTACTGATGCGGCGTACAGCAGGGGTGTGGCGCCATCTTTGAAAAACGGCGCCACGGCATCTGCCCCAGCGTCAATCAATGCGCCTACACCAAAAGTGGCGTTCTTGCGGATGGCGGCCACAAGGGGCGGAACACCGTTCTTGTCGCGAACACTGGTGGATGCACCTGCGGTGACCAGCAGCTGTACCAGCTCCGGCAGGTCCATTGCTGCTGCCTTGCCCAGGGCGGTTATACCGTTGTCGTCTTGGGCATCCACTTTGACGCCAGCCCGCAGGAGCAGCTGCACGCCACGCGTGTTGTTGGCCTGCACAGCCACCATGAGCATGGTGACTCCGTGGTCCTTGATGCGTTGTTCCAGCTTGGTGGAGGGGTGGTTGATCAGAACGCGCGCTGCGTTGTTGGCGCCTTTGTGCAAGGCATACATCGCAGCCGTTAAGCCGCGCCTGTCCACTGCATTAGGATCAGCCCCTTGAGTCACCAATGTAGCGGCCAGCCACGCATCATCCACTCCAGCAGCCAGGTCAAGCGCTGACTCCATGGTCATTCGATTGCGCCCAGCGCGCAAATCCGCCCCCGCATCTCGCAGTGCGACCAGGCACGGCACAAGGGGCAGGTCGCTGCCGACACCACCCCCGCCCCGAGCAATGAACACGTTGCGCTCGGTCGCTGTTTCGGCTTCGTCGTCGTACCCCGGCACGCCGTGTGCGCTTACGGAGCCCATGGCGCTGAGGCGCACAGTACGCAGGAGGGCAGCGGTAGGATCCCAGCCACCATCCTCATCTGTATATCCAGTGACTTCTTCGGGATCCAAACCGCAGGCACTGATGGCTGCGACGCCGCCATAGGCATTGTTCACGTGCAAAGGAGTCTTTGGAGTGGCCTTGGTCGCAGTACGACCGTCGGGCGTGGTGTCCACGTGTGCGGCTGCATTCGACACACCAAATGCGGCAGCAATGACAAGAACGATCGACACAGTTCGCATGGTGCTTGCTTGGATGGCTTTGTCTGGCGCTCTGGATGTGTCTTGCAATCAGTCACTGTTGCGTATTATAGAACCAAACAAGCACGTGTAGTTTACACACAGTGCGTCGAGTGCAAAGCAACATGGGTTTGTACTCAGTGCTCATACGCTGACACGCATGACATTGCTTCACATATTTAATTGATACAGATTGGGTTCAGCTGGCTGGCGTTGCAGCTGCTGACGCTACCCCCACTGACCGCCCGCCCAGCCCCCTGTCGCACAGCCTGCCCCGCATGCAGCTGCCTCTGCAGAGCATGCAATGGTCAATTATTTCTTGAGTTTCATAGAGGACGTGTGCAATAGTGAGTAGTCGCCATGGCTTCTGCAGACGGCGATTTGCAACTAGCTGCTGCAGCACTCTTGAAGGCTCAGTTTTCAGCTGCAGTGCAGCATGTGACCAACGGCCTTCTGCCTGCTGGAGCAGGCGATGACAACGGCACAAAATTGCAGTTTTACGCATTGTTCAAATTTGCGAACCGTGGAAAGTGTGCAGATCAAGAGCCTTCCTTATTCGACTTTGCTGCACATGCAAAATGGTACGATGCTCCCATGTGTGAAGCTGTGGAGATCTCCTGTGTGCCTCATTTCATTTCGGCTGCCCATTGTTGCTTGCTAGACGCTATTGCTGCACCCAAAGCGACACAGCTAGTCCACACATAGTTCTCACTGGAATTGCTCCTGCAGGAAGGCGTACTCATCATTGGATGTGTCAGGCCGGGCTGAGGCCATGCGTCAATACGTGGCACAGGTGCAGCGGCTGGACCCAGCGTGGAGCCCCCCATGCAGCCTTTGAACCCGTGTGCGCACATATTATTGGCATGTATTCCATATATGGTGGCACCTGTGCGTTTCATGCCCGCATCGTCCCGCGTCTCGACCCTGCCTGGGCCACTTGGAGCTTGCCTGCCAGCCGTACCCATGTAGCAGCCGGTACGGGGGCACACCATATTGCACAAGCAATGGGCACATATAAGGCAACACTATCCTCGATTAAGCTGCCTGTTGAAGATGGGGCCAGCTGCACTGCCTGCATTGGCTGGTGTAGGACCCCCGCCAGCCTGCTCACACACATGCACGCAATGCATGTGACGTGATGTGGATGACAGTCGAGGCAATTTCGCAAGCACATAACTACTAAGCATGTAGACTGGCATTCGTGTTTTTTTGCGCAATACATTGTGACCGGCTCAGCCCACCCCAGTGCGCACTCACCTCGGTAGCTGCCAGTTGGGCAAGCCTTTTTTAGAAGCAAAGCTTGGCCACACAGCGATTCTCGCAGAAAAGCTTGCCGACTGCTGCATCTGAAGTCATGGAAGACTTCAGCATCGATGACATATTGGCAGAGGTTGCTGCAGATGGCAGCGAAAGCGACAATGAATTGAATGACCGTGCATCAGCGGGGCCAGGAGCCGAGGGTGGACACGCCAGTGAAAGGCATGGCAGCATGGACAGTGCTGATGACGCAGCCTTGCTGGAGGCACTTTTATTAGAGGAAATGGGAGATGAAGATGACTTTGTGTGCGTAGGCCAAGCAACTGTGCCCAACGAATCTTTGCTTAAAGAGTGCTCCCTTCTGCAGAAGTATGCTACCGGCGCAGCAGCTTCTCATTGGTTGCTATCAGTATCCAACAGCCCACTTAAACGCACAAATTTACCCGTTATATGCTTGCATTGGTATTTCTTTTGTACAGAACTTGTCCGGAGGGCCGTTCGGGACAACTGAGGCAACAGGCACAGCAGCATCTGGAGTTTCACACGAAACGCTGCCTTTCGAGGAGCAGGACGCAGCAGCGTTGGCATCTGCCCTTGCATCACCAGCTGTACGAGCTGAATCCGAAACGCCAGCTCCTGCTGGGGCTACCACTGACTCAGACTCAGATGACAGTGACATGAGTGACTTGCTCTCCGCTGCCAGAGCAGCGGCTGCTGGCAGCACCCGCCCTCCGCCTGCACCGGGGGCTGGGGACAGCTCCAGCGACGAGGACAATGACGGTGGCGGTGGCGGTAGCACCGGTAGAGCACCCACCACCAGCGTGTCTCGCCCCCCCGGCATGAGTATCTCTGTGGAAGACATTCTGGCGGAGTTGGAGTCTGAGCTGGGGGATGACATCACCCCCCTGCACGGGGACCGCATCCTGGCCAGCCTGCCCCCAGCATCCCAAGCGGAGATACTGGCACAAGTGGAGGCGCACAAAGCAGCCCTCAAGGCCGCTGAGGAGGGGGGGGGTAGCGGGGGGGGGGCTGGTGGCCGGCACGCCGCCAGTCGCCAGTCCAGCGCGGGGACTGTGACCAGGCGGGCGTCAGCTGCCACCCTGCAGAGCGCTAGGCGCATGAGCAACCGCTCCAGGGGCAGTGACCTGGAGGAGGAGGCACCCTCCGCCCACAGCGACCCGGGGGTCGCAACGGCGCCGCTGGGGGGTCTGCCCACAGTCCTTTCGGAGGCTGGAGGGGGCATGCTACAGGCGGCTGTGGAGTTCTCCAGTATCATTGTGAGGGGGGGCAATACCAACATGACCTCCCCGCTAGCCCTGCACCGCAAGGAGGACCCCCATGCAGTGGTGGGCAAAGGGGGTGAAGGGGGGCTCCCTGCAGATGCAGCCGTCGCCACCAGTGCCCTGTCCAGCGCTCAAGTGCCGGTGTTGGGTCAAGGTCTAGCTGCCCACCGCCGCGGTGTGGCTGGAAATACCTTCATGCGGCCTGCGGGGGGGAGGGTATCTTCAGCTGCAGGGCTGGCGCACGAGCTGAACGCATTTGGGCAACGGGGGCACGCCTCCGTGGCGCCAGGGCATAGCAGTGACTCACATGATGAACAAACGGGCGTTCTGCGTCTGTCAGTGCTGGGCCCACCCTCTGCCAACTTGTTGCGCAGCAATGCTGCAGCAGGCCAGGGATATGGACATCCCACAGCGGTGGCAGCTGGGGCGCGGTTCATTGCAGTCGGAACAACCCGCAGTCTTGTTCTAGTGTACACACATGATGCACAGAAGCCGGTGTGCATCTTGTCTCGCGCAGCAGTGGGCGCCGCCTCCGGAGGCGCCCGCAGCGCCACAGACAAACACGTCACCAGCATCGCCGTGACGTCAACCATGTTTGGGGGGAGCGGCTTCATGTCCAAGGGGGCTCAACGGCTGGAGCTGGCAGCTGTCGGTTATGGCTCCGGCCGCATCACTGTGTATGACATTGTGCGTTCCAGTGTTCTGGTTGACATTGAACCCAGTGCACCAGAGGCAGTCAACCCAGCCCAGCCCCTGCGCCCGGCCCCCGTTGTCACCCTCAGCATTGTCAGTGGGTGGGCCCACCCTGCGGAAATAGGCGTGTTGCAGATCGCTGCCAGCAGCGCTGGGGGGCCTGGCTCAGCCAGCGACGGGCGCACGGATGACCCCGCGCGCCCCGCCCTGCTTGCTACTGATGCACGGGGTCGGGTGCAGGTGCATAGCCTGGACACTGGGGTATTTGGGGGGTGGAAACACGACACCAACACGCTGTTTTCCAGTGCAGGGCGCCTTGGACCTATTCTGTGCCAGCACAGTATCGTTCCAGGTTACCCCCCTGCACAGGCGTTGTCTGCCGCGGCTGCCAAGCAGAGGGGGGCATCTCAAGTGCAGCTGCTGCAAGGGGGGGGGCGCACTGGCGGGGCTGCAGGTCGGAACAACAACGGACGAACAACTGTTCCTGTTACTGACATTGTCTCCATGGCAAGCGCAGGCACCCTGGTTGCACTTGCACGAGGCTCCGGAACACAGGTGATCTCGCTTGGCCCCCCCCTGCATGTCTGCTGGAACTGGGCACCCCCCCCCAAGGTGCCACCTGGTGTTCCACCTGCCCTAGCTTGGGGCCGTGCCCGTGTTCGTGGTAGTCGTGTGCAGCGTGTTCTGCTCCCAGCGTTTGCTGCCGCCAGGGGGGCCTTCCCTGGGGGAGGAGGGGGGGGTGAAATGGATGCAGGGTGCGTGCCCTCAGTTGTTGGTGTGGCAACAACCTTCCCCACGACCGTTCTTGCTCGGGCCTGGGGGCATCACTTGCAGTTAGTGCAGGTGCAGCCTCGAGGGGGGTTCAACTCCGATTTCACCACCCCCTATTTTGCCAGCTCCGACACTGAGGGCAGCGCCAGCGACAGAAACGGTGGCCGCAGCAACGCTCAGATGTTGGACTTGGTGCTGGGTAACGGACCCTTGTGGTTTGTGCCCACTGACGACCTGCTGTGCGCGCGGCCGATTGTGCACCTGGCGTGGCTGGGCGACTGTCAGCTGGCGTACGTCACAAGTGACGCCGTGGTGACCGTGTTGGACACAGTTGAGTTGAAGGAGCTAGACGAAGCACAGTTGAGCCACGTTGCACTTGTGAAGGTGGCCAGGTTGCACAAGGAGTTCGCAGGGGCAGGGGGGCTCGCTGAGACATGGGGGGGGGGGCAAGTGGGTGCAGGGGGGGCTGATGAAGGGGAGTCAGCTCTATCGTGGGCTGACTCCGATGGGCCCATGCCTCCGCAGGGCGAGCTGTACCACGCCGTGTCGCCCCAAGACTCGCTGGCTGCCAGCATATACTCCGACGGGCTGGGCAAAGTGTTCTTGCTTGGCGAGAACAGCGTGCATGTGCTTATTTCTCAGTCCTGGCGTCATCGTGTGCAGCTGCTTTCAGAGGGTGCCCAGTGGATGAGCGCCCTGGCCCTGGCGCAAGATGAGTTTGTCCTGCAGCGCCGAGATGCCCAGCTGCAGCTGGCACTGGTGGAGCGGCGCCTGCGAGCTGCTCGCCCCGGGGGCGCCTTGCAGCCTGCGGAGGAACAGCGGCTGCGGGATTTGAGGATGAACCCGCTATCGCCGAGCACCCTGGATGAAACCGCCAGCATCTTGGTGCGTTACGTGTCCAATGTCGTGGAGCACCCCCCAGATGCCCTTCAGAAGGGGACCGCAGGGGGCGCACCGACAGGCCTAGGGGGGCCGTTTGCGAACTACACGAAAGAGTTCATTTCCCACTGGCGCATGCAGTCGGCTGTGTGCGTTGACTACTGTGTGGGGGTGGGCGCTCTGCGGCTGCTGTTTGAAGACATCTTCATGCGTTTCACCCGAGCAGGGCGCGTGCCACAGGGTCTGTTCCTGGAAACTCTGGAGCCTTACATCCTGAACGATCGCATCTTGACCCTTGATGCGCCGCTGATGAAGGCACTGGTCTCGCATTACGCCGCAGCGGGGAATGTGGCAGCTGTGGAGCGGTGCCTGCTTCACTTGAATCTGAGCACCCTGGATGTGGACAGCACGATGAAGATGTGCCTGCAGCACCGCCTGCTGTCGGCGCTGGTGGCAGTGTTCCAGCGGGGCCTGCGAGACCCCCTGTCCCCCATTGATGTCCTCCTATGCGCCTGCGTGCCAGAACACTCACATGTGCCACCAGGAACGCGCATTCCTGTCATTCCGCTGTCTCTTGTGGAGTCCATGCAGGCGCTTGCACCAACAGCTTCCAAGGGGGGGGTGTTATCTGGGGGAGAGGGGGCTGGGAAACTGGGACCCAGCCACGACGAAACCAAATCCTCACTGACCCTAGATTCCATCCTTGCGGAAATTGACAAGGACATTGAAGAACAGGAGGCGCTGCGGGCACCCGGAACACAGCGCGCCCACGGTCCAGGAAGAGGCAGGCGTCGAGCCACAACCTCCCTAGGGGGAGGGGGGACCTTCTCGGATGCAGCTGATAAGCCAGTCATTGACTCAGCTGCTGACGCTGCGGCAGCTCAGCTGTTCCTGTATGTGTTCCATACACTTGAGCTCCGCGAGTTTCCGTGGGGCAATGCTGTCCCAGCGGGTGCCATGCAAGCGGTGCGAAACACGCGATCTCGGGTCGTGCACTTCCTCCTGCAGGAACACCCAGAGCCTTTTCCTTGTGTGGGCCCATCCATGCGCCCAGCTGCTCCAAAGCTCATCAGCGAGAAGCAGACGGACCCCCCCTCAACCAGTGGTGAAGGGGGGGGTGCTGCCCGGAGCCGTACCGACAGTGCCGACTCCTCGCATACAGCCTTGATTCCTGACCCCTACGCACTTGCTGCCTCATCGCTGCCCGGCCCTTACCCCCGCCTGCAGGGGCTGGGGCTGGCATCCATGCATGGCCTGGAGGAAACATTGGATGCCATGGCTGGGCCCATGTTGCAGTACGCACATGCTGCACTGCACCAAACACTCATGCATATGGTGCAGACAGCACCAGTTGCGGCGGGGGGTGTGCTTCCTCGATCATCTGTTCTGGACCAAGTGCTCACAGCCAGCATGGCATGCAGCCCCCCCGCGAGTGAGTGGCGACACCTGTCAGCCAAGGACACGCTAGCGGCATGGGCTGCGGAGGAAAGCGTGTTCGTGTATCGGTATGTTCTGCCTTCAGTTGCCCGGGGCGTGGCGGCACAGCAGCGGGCAGTGTTCGGTGTTGCACAGTACTCGGCCCCCGCTGATCCCCGTATCACCCCCCTTTCCCCCCTTCCTGACGACGGCGAGAGGGGGGCATCCGTTGTACCCATTGTACGTGCATTGCCCGCTGCAGATGCAGCTTCTGTGGGGCTGCTCATGACTGCGCTGGCAGATGGTGTTCTGGCCTACATGCCCCCGCTGCGCATCCCAGCTGCGCTGGGAAGCACACCACAACAAACGGCAGAGCTCACGTCCATTGTGCGTACCGGGAAGGCGGCGGGTGTGGCAGCGGAGGGGGGTTCGCCTGTGCCGCAGGGGGGGGCTGGGAAGCGTGGATGGCGCAAGGCCAAAAACCTGCTGGGTGCAGCTGCAAAGTTGAACAAGAACACTCCCCTTTGGGACCACGGTTCAGATGCCTTCGGCTCAGAGGATGCCGGTGCCCCCCTGTACCTGCTTGTGGCTCGAGTGCTCGCTGCGGCCCCTCGCCCGTTTCCCTTCCCGGCTCCTCGGGCCACAGGGGTGTGTGGTGGGGGTAGCGATGGGCCAGGTGTGGCACCAGGTGTGGGATCTACCGATGCAGTTGCAGGGGTGCAGGTTGGGGATGGCCCCCCTGTGGCGCGGGCGGGGGTGCAGGCATACGGCGTGCCAACCGACATTGGCACCACTGTGGCCAGGGTGCTGTTTAAACCCCCTGAACCCCTTTTAGTGGCCACCCTGCGCTGGCTTGCACTGCGAGCTGCCGTGTTCAACCGTTCTACGAGTTGCACTCCCGAGGACGACGTGTTCCGACGATCCAACGGGGAGTTACCGGAACACGTCTTCAACGTGTGGGAGCTGCTGCTCCTGCGAGTGCTGCACAGGTGTCCCCCCCTAGCCGCTACCAGCTACGAGGCGCTGCTGCTGCTGGTACGGCATCCAGCAGTGCGCCTGCCCCAGACGGAGGCCCTGCTGTGTCGATTGGACGGGCGTGTGGATGAAGGCATTGCGGCGTATTTGAAGCACAGCGATCGAGTGGTGCGATCACATGCCCTGGTATTGATTCGGGACGAGGCCTTGTGCGCTGAAGCAGAGGGGGAGGCGACACGATCCTGGTCAAGGGGGGCTCAAAACGACGAGGGGGGGGTGCCTGAAGCCCCAGACAGCAGTGCCCGGCGCTCAGTGGAAGGGGAGGGGGGCGGGGGTAGTGTCCTGGGCATGCTGGGGTCGGGCGGAGGGGGGAAGTATGTTGGTTCGGACACCCCTCGCAATCGACAAAGGGGGGGCAGGGGGGCTCGATCTTCCCGCCACCGGCAGCGGGCGGTCGATAGTGACTCCTCCGACACGGATGACGATGATATCTCAGGGGCACTGTCCCCTGGGGTTCTGTCCCCGGCACGCCCAAGTGTTCTGAGTGCCCCAGCTGCTGGCCGGCAAGGGGGGGAGTTACATGCTGGCCCCTCCAGTCAGGGCGATGCCCGGCTCCAATACTTGCAGCGCTGCGTTATGGCTAAGCTCAGTCTCCTGGTGCAAGAAGACGCAGATGGGACAGCCAGGGTGGTCGTGGAACGGTTTCCAAATTCCGCAGAGGCTGTTCTGCGTTCCCTGCAAAACGCCACAGACGGCCGGGAGTATGAGTTCAAGTACCTGAGGCAAGTCATGCAGAACATCGGCAGCCGAAGCGCGAACACAGAAAATGAGGAAGACAGTGTGTTCGCACTGAACGAAGCAGCTGCCCCTTCAAGCCCAATGCAAATGAGAGCTCAAGAGCAGGGGGGTGAGGGGGGGGTTGGCTCCATTTGCTTCGACATGGTGCCCTCCCTGGGGGGTGATATGAGCCCCCTGCCCCCCCTTGGTTACGACTGCGCTCTGCTGCTACACGCAGGCATGTCCAAGGGCGTTGTACCCGTGCTTGACGCGGAACACCTTGCTTTGGTGTCTGGTGTTCGATGTGTTCTGCTTGACGGCAGCAGCGGGCGCCTGCCCAGTGCCGCACCTTTGACGGTCGGCTTCACGCCAGCTGGCCTGGAGCTTTGCACCCCCCCTCAGCAGCCAGCGGGGGTGGCGTTGGCTGTGGGGAATGCCACGCCAAGCGCTGTGCAGCCCATTCCGTCTCATGCCCAGCAGGCCTCCACTGGGCAGGCTGTGGAAGGACATCGAAGCATGTCCAGTCACGTGTCCAGCCTCGTGTCCAGTGTGTTCGGGGGTGCAGCGGCACGCGATATGGGGTTAAAGGCGGAACACGGCACCACTGCGGGGGGCGCCGGCGCCGGCGCCGCTCTTATGGTGAAGGGTGTCGGCAGCAGCGGTGCCAATCGGAACACAAAGGGTGTGTTCGGGCTGCGTTCCATGAAACAACTGATGGACACCAGCTCCCTTCGCATCACAGAGGATCTGCACTTGCGGTACATTGAGCTGCTATGCGTGTACAAGCCAACAGAAGTGCTGCCTTACTTGCAAGCCCACACAGGTTACCCCGCTGAACAGGCGTTGGCTATCGTGCAACGCAAAGGGCGGCAGGAGGCTACGGCGTTCTTGCTGGAACAGGCCAATGCACCACTGCATGCCCTGGCAGTGTTGACACGAGCTGTGACTGCGCAGCTGACAGCACTGGTGGTACCCAGACAGGCCCTTGCAGGTCAACTTGTAGTTGGGCTGGTGCAACTGCAAGGCGAATCAGACGCGCACTCCGCGGTTGCTGCCGATGGCCATTCCACCTGGAAGCCTGCTCTGCGCCGGGGCTCCATCTCCACCAGACAAGCCCCCCCCTCGCAAGCACCAGGAGGGGGGGCTGGGAATTTGTTGGGGGCCCTACATGCCTGGCTTGGCGCGGAGGGAGCCCCACAGGTCAGCGTTGATGTGCTGAAGGCAAGCCGAAAAGCCTCCAAGCGCGCCAGGGCAACCGGCTCCGATGCACCCCTGTTGCAGTTAGAACACAGCCGCACCCTACGCACACTCGCCAGCGATGACATGTTTGTGGATTTGTTGCTTCAAGCAGAGGTGACGGCCGTCGATGATAAGCACAGCACAGTTAACGCGTTCCAAGAACAGTTGCAATTTGCAATCGACCTGTGTCAGCGAAATAGCGATTCCACTGTTCTGCTTGCGGGCAGCAAGAGTGTTCGTGACGGGCTTTCACGGGTGTCCCGCACCCCTGTTCCGTTGGTTGGAGATGGAACACTTGCTGAGCAGTTGCAGAAGAACATGCATGGGCCCGTCACGGCCGCCTCCATGACGGCCGCCGCCAGCTCCGAGGGCGACACCGTGTATGGGGCGCTACTGTGGTTTGCCCTGCTGGATTCGCTTGTTCTGCTTCAAGCAGAACAGAGCGCCGCTTGCGAGCCCCTGGAGAAGTACCGGGGCTTTGATGCCTCCAACTTGGGGAACGCGGCTGCGGAGGGGCGGGCCAGCGACACCGCCACACAGCTGGCGGCGCTGCGCGGCGTAGAGGAAACGCTTCGACAGGCCACCATTCGTGTGCTTGAAGAGATGCGACAAGTGCTGCCGCTGGATGTGGTGCTGGAGAAGGTGCTGCGGCAGTACGGCTCCAGAGGTTACGGCAGTTTCCGCGACACCATCCAGGGCCTCCTGGGGTCATATGGGTACGAGCTGTCCATCCTGCAGACTGCTGAGGGGCTAATTTCAGGCGATGTGTACGCCCGCATCAAGGAACTGCACGCCAAGCGGGGAAGGGGTGTTCCCAGCGGGCCACCCGGAACATATGCGGGCGGCGCTGCGCAGTTGCTGCGGTGCAGTCTGCCCCTGCCCACTCTGCAGCCCGCCGCGGCTGGGAGCTCTGGGGACATTGGAGGGGACAGCTGTCAGCTGGTGGTGCTGGCGACCGGGGTGGCTTGCCTCACGCATGATGATGCCGCACTGGCCTCAGCAGTTGCATCAGCCACCATCGGCAGTGCTGGCATCAAGAACAACAAATCTAGTGACGCTGCTTCGACCGCGGCTGGGAACAAAGATGAGGGGGGGGGTGC